>JAEEGF011357256.1_pt1 | contig 26992 bp, 24 predicted proteins | sample 9134171 | NCBI WGS metagenome assembly JAEEGF01 (sample SAMN16246542, study PRJNA631951) | gut metagenome | biome: gut microbiome; feature: rumen; material: AP-attached | host: Bos | place: Iran: Karaj | collected 2018-10 | reverse complement strand
GCATGATGGATGTTGCTGACACCGTCACGATGAAGGACGTGCATGTCGGCTACCTCTATCTAAGGACAGAGAACATGAATGGTCTGTACAACATTTACGAGCAGTATGTGCTGAGTCGTGATATGATATATGTTTTGGAACTGCGCTATTCTCCAACACTTGAATCCGACATTCAGCGTCTCTTCCAACTAGTACATGACTGGGATGTGAGGTAACTTTTTTCGAAGAAAAATGATAGAAATCTATCGTTTTATCTTAATTTCTCTTCCATATCCACAGCAAAAGCATCTATTGCAGCCATGTACTCAGCGTAGTTAGGATTATCTTTCCTGATAATAGCAGAAGCAAAATATGGTACACCGTCAAATTCTATAGATCTACAAAGCCAATTTCATAAACATGTGCCTCGTCAGTTGTGAAGCTAAATACTCCATCAGCAGACAAAAATATTTTGTAGGGCGCATGATAGTTGATAGAATCTAAAGATAATTTGAGCATTATGTCAATTGCATAAGTTTATAACCGCGACCTTCAAATTCTGACTTGTTTATCTTTCCTTTAACCAAGTCTTCAAAAGCATCGCGGGCACCCAAAGCATGTTTAAATGCTTGGATCATTTCTTCTTTGTTTTTATATTTTCTTACCATAATCATGGTTGTTATCGCTGCAAAATTAAGAACATTATTTGAATCTTCCAAATAAATCTCAATTTATTTTTGATTTCTTCCATCAGCCCTCTTTTCATTTTTACATTATTACATTGGACTCCGTCCTTCGCCCTTAATCCTTAACCATGAACCCTTAACCATGAACCAAAAGTTCCCTTAACCATAATTCGCAAGCCTTGTGAAAGAAATAATTTCACAGAAAAGGAGTGACAAGTCTATTTTTTTTGTATCTTTGCAATATCCAATGATTAAAGGCTGATGAAAAACTATTTGATTAGTGAGGCAATAGGTGATATCGCAGGGAGTGCATATGAAGGGAGGACTCGGCGTATCAAAGATTACGATAAAGTGAAGATGTTCAGTTCCAGGGCACACTTCACTGACGATACCGTGCTGACCTTTGCCTGTGCAGAAGCCTTTATTGACAAGAAAGACATGACGATGAATCTCTGGAAGTGTGCCAATGAACATCGCCACGCAGGATTCGGCAGTAAGTTCAAGCTATGGATGGCAAGCCACAATCCACAACCCTATCGTAGTCTTGGTAATGGATCAGCCATGCGTTGCTCTTCTGCAGGATGGCTTGCTCAGACGGAGGAAGAATGTATCCGCATGGCACATGAAACAGCAGCCCCCACCCACAATCATCCAGAAGGATTCAAAGGTGCAGAAGCCACAGCCCTCGCAATCTTCCATCTCAAGAACGGTAAAGACAAGGATTTCGTTCGAGATCAGATTCTTGATAAATACTATCCCGACTGGTCAAACAAGAAGTATGCCGACTTCCACGATGATTACACCTTCAACTCCACCTGTGCAGGAACTGTTGGTCCAGCGATTATCTGTTTTTTAGAGTCTAAAGACTATGTGGATTGCATCAAACTCGCTATCTCCCTTGGTGGCGATGCAGACACTTTGGCCGCTATCGCTGGTCCTATGGCGTATGCCTTTTATAAAAAGATGCCCGATGCTCTTGTTTATCAAGCGTTGAAAAAACTTCCTGACTGGATGGTTGAAGTTAGCGAAAGGTTTGACGATGTAGTAAATAAAGTAGTTGAATCATGAACTATCCATTAATATCAGAATACGTCGAGGCCATCAAGTCGGCAGAAGATAACTTTGAAGAACTCAGTTATCTAAGGCCGGTGTTAGATGATGAAAATCTGCCTTTGATGACAAGTGGTAACTTTGCTGTGGTCTTTAAGATGAAGGACGAGCGAGATGGGAAGTTCTACGCAGTTAAATGTTTCACGAAAGAACAGGAAGGTAGGGCAGAGGCTTATCGAGAGATTGCCAAGGAACTGAAAGATGTATCATCACCTTATCTAGTTTCTATTCGATATTTTGAGAAAGATCTTTTTGTAGATACAGACCAGAATACAGAGACGGAATTCCCTGTGCTGTTGATGGATTGGGTGGAAGGCAAGACGCTGGATAAATATCTACGTGAAAACTTAGATGATAAGTATTCCCTCGAAATGCTAGCCTATCGTTTCAGCCAGTTGGCGCAGTGGCTCAATCCTCAGCCTTTTGCTCATGGTGACTTGAAACCTGACAACATCTTGGTCCGTGAAGATGGAACTCTCGTTCTTGTCGATTACGATGGAATGTATGTACCAGCTATGAAAGGCCAAAAGGCTCGTGAGCTTGGCTCTCCTGATTTTCGCCATCCATCAAGGACCGAGAATGATTTCGATGAGCATATTGATGATTTTCCACTTTTATCCATATTTCTCTCATTGAAAGCAATATCATTACAACCTTCTTTTCTGGAATTATATGGAGCATCCAATAGATTATTGTTATCAGATACAGATTATAGAGATATTAGGAATAGTGAAACAATCGCAAATCTTAGTTGGTCATACGATGATGAATTAAATAGAATAGTCAATTTATTCAGCACTTATTGTTATAGAAAAGTACTTAAACTTGATACATCTGTTTTTGAGGTTTCTAAACCATCCCCATTAATTAACAGACTAACATCGTTAACTTTTGAAGAATGGAGTCGCAAAATTAAAAAAGATAATGGTTATGCATATTATAGTAATGATTTGAAAAAACTGTTGCGATTTTATGATTCAATAGGTGGATGCTATATGGGGGAAGATTGGGAAGATTTTATTTCAGACTATAATATTAACAGTGAAACTGTAATTATCTGCAATAAGGCTTTTAAAGGATGCCATAACCTACGCTATTTGAAGATTCCTTCTTCTGTAAGGTTTATTGGTGAAGATGCTTTTAATGATTGTCATTTTAGATATATAGAATTACCTAATACTATTGAATACATTAGTAAAAACGCATTTAACAATTGCATGTATTTACGAACAATTGTTATTCCAATAGGGACTTTTCGTAGATTTTCGCAATTACTCCCTAATAACGTTGCGCAATTAAAAGAACTAAACACAAAATATGTCAAGACACAACTAGAGGCTTTTCTTATTCAAGAAAAGGATAAAGGAATGACCTATTGGACAACTTTGATGCATCTTTTATCATCTATAGGCCTTGTGATGGGAATTTTTGGTGAATTAAAGTTTGATTACTCAAAGAACAAGAATGATGAGGGGGCAAGTATTAGAGTGAAAGACAATAATGTTTTTAGTGCAGTTAATCAATACCATATTAAGAATATTAACTCAATTAACGAGATAGTTGACGCATTTTATCATTTGCTTCTTGATATCATTGGAGTTGATATTTTTAATAGGGCCTCTTATTTATATATGAATTATGAGATTGCGAGAGCTAAACATGATTAAAATATAATAACATAATGAATTCTTTGAGTAGATATGATACGATTCAAATTTGATAACATAGAAGCTGAAAAACTTATTCTTGAATTCAGGTGTAAAGAATGTGATTCTCTGACAAAGACGGGATTATTGAGGGTTCCAAAATTGGACTTTGACACTTTCAAAGACGTAAGTTGTTCCTATAAGCACAAATGTCAGTGTGGTGCCTGTTATATTATTGAATTATTTAATGGTCTATATGATAGTTATGGATTAGTCCACAGAATTATTGGAAAAGAGGTAGACGTGTTAGTTCATGAGGTTCCAGATTTTCCATATGATAAAAAATCCATTTTGGTCGACACAATAAACGCATATTCCAGAATAGAGTCTATTGTAAACGGCATAGAGAACTTGAGTAAAGAAGACAAAAAATATACGTATTGTTTGCTGTTTTCAAATCTTATCTCAATTCTAGACTCATTTATTAAGATATATACAGAGCCGATAGTATTAGGTAATGATGATTTGATAGAGAAGTTTTCAGTGGCATTTGGAATGCCTAAGGGAAAGACTGAAGAAAAAGCAGAAAAGATAAAGATCTTTTATAAAAAGAAATCCTTCCAATCCGTATCTAATCAAAAGAAATTGTTTGAGGATGTTTTTAATGTTAAACTTGAAATTGATGATAGAATTGCAAAATATGTTGCTATCAGAGATGTCATTATCCATCGAAACGCAATAGATACAGATGGATACATTCATAAAATTACCAAAAAGCAATTGTTACAAGCTTTAGAAGTGATTAAGATATATATTCGTCATATTTACAGAGCCATTTTCGATATTGAGACAAACATATATGTTGACAAATTAATGAATAATTAATATGAACTATCCACTTATATCAGAATATATAGAGGTCATTAAGTCGGCTGAAGATAACTTTGAAGTATTGAGTTATCTGAGGTTGGTATTGAATTATTTTGTAGAATATGAGAAAGTATAAATTTAATATAATTCGATTAATTCTTATAGTTATAGCTATATTATCTATCGCGTCATGCAATAAGAAAAAATTTGATAGATATCTATATCCCATCAGAGAGAACGGATTATATGGATATATAGATTCTGTAGGCATCAGAATTATCGAGCCAGAGTTCTTATGGGTTTCAACCTTCCATAATGGATTAGCGATGGCTGTTGTTGACACCATTTATCGTGTAGTTCCAGATTCAATGGCTTATGAGGTCGGAGAAAGAGATACTATCATCAATGCGTATCGAATGTATGCCAAGTATGGATACATTGACAAGTCTGGGGATTTCGTAATAGAGCCAAAGTTCATCAGTTATGTCAACATGAATGAAATAGGGGATGTCGCTTATGATATGGACAACTGTAGCAACGCGCTATATAGGAATTCTTTTCGCAATAAACGTGCCATGTTTTACGATACTACGACTTGGAAGAATGGCTATATTGACACGAAAGGCGATATTGTAATAAAGCCTAAATATTATTATTCTGAACCATTTAGCCAAGGAAAGGCTGTAGTAAGGGATAATGTTGGCGAACGGTTATATTTAAAAGAATGGTGTGTCACCGCGAGTAAACTTCGTTGTGCATATATCGATACAACAGGTAATGCTATAACGGATTTTAAATTTGAAAAATTATCAACATTTAATGGAAGATGTGGCATTGGCTCTTATAAAGAGGTTTTTAAAACTTCATCTGATGATAATGGCAGTTTTACTGAGCATAATTATATTATTGATAAAGAAGGTAACCTTGGTAAAGATTTAGGGTTTTGGGACGAGTTTTATGGGTTTAGCCGAGATGGAATCAGTGTTACCAGGCAGGTTATGCGTCTTCAAGTTTATGATGGAATGCAAGAATCTTATAGTTTCATAGATGAAAAAGGGAACTATTTAAAGCCATTAAAAGGACTATCTGATTATCAATTAGATTCATTAGGAAGGTGCGATGACATCATGCAAGTACTCCCCGAAGATGCAGATATAGTTGATGCTACCTATTTCAGCAATGGTTTTGCTGGAATCTCGCCAGATGGTGAACATTGGTTTGTAATAGACAAACACCTTCTCATCCATGGTTATGGTGACGAATCCATTTTTGAAGGTTTTCGAGCATTCAACAATGGATTGGCTGCCGTTAAAAAGAACGGCAAATGGGGCTTCATCAACAAGAAAATCAAGGAGCAGATTCCATGCAAATATGATTCCTGTGGTGTTGTCTATCCATATTTGGAAGAAGTGTTCGAATATGATATACAAGGCGAGATTAAGAAGAAAGCCTACATAAATAGGAAAGACAGTCTTGTATGGGAAAGTTCAATTTACAAATCTGAAAAAATAGAGAATCGCTATTCGATAAAGAATAGTAAGGATTGGGGAAAATGGACATACGAATATAATCCTATTAGAAAGTATCTTACATACTTGATTTTGGGAGCAATTGTTGCTTTGATACTTGCTATCACTGTAATATGGAGTTTTGCCTCCAACAAGTCTTCAAAAGGTGAATATGTTGAAGAGTTGGCTTTACAAAACAAATCCGTAAATGATGCAGCAACAGATGTTTTCTTAAGCAATGGTAATGACGTTGATCCAGATGAGATTCTTTCATATCCAACGGTTGGTCAATATACAGAGGTTATCAAGGCATCTACAAAATCGCCTGATGAATATTTTGACAAGTTAAAGCATCTGCGCCCAGTACTTGATAGTAATGGTGAGCCAATAATGAGTAGTGGAAACTTTGCTGTTGTATTTAAAATGAAAGACGAGCATGGAAAACAATATGCAGTAAGGTGCTTCCACAGGGCACAACAAGGAAGGGAAAAGAATTATAAATTGATATGTGATGAATTGGCAAAGGTATCTTCGCCTTATTTGTCGCCCATTAGATATTATGACAAGGAACTATTTGTCGAATCTAGCGAATATCCCGTTCTTTTGATGGATTGGGTAGATGGTATGAACCTAGATAAGTATATTCGCAAGATAATAGGTGACAAAAAGGCCTTGCGCCAATTGACAGATAATTTTAGAAAACTTGCCATATGGTTATTAAATCAGCCATTTGCACATGGTGATTTGAAGCCTGACAATATACTTGTAAAAGATGATGGTTCACTCGTCTTGGTAGATTACGATGGAATGTTTGTACCAGCTATGCAAGGCCAAAGAGCAAGAGAGATTGGCAGTCCTGATTTTAGGAATCCGTCAAGGACAGAGAATGATTTCAACAAAGATATTGATAGCTTCCCAATTGTGTCTATCTTATTGTCACTGGAATTGCTGGTTGAAAACAAGGATTATTTGTCTCAGTATGGTGCAGAGGACAGACTATTGTTCTCAGAGGAAGATTATAGAAATATTGATAAGAGTATGTTATACAAGAGAGCATACACTTCATATAAAGACGACTTGTCAAATTTGTCAAAACTCTTAAAAAATCTATTACATGGTGTAGAGACAGATAATAATACTCTGTGTTCCGCTATAACTGGAGATAGTTGGAAAAAAATAATGCATGCCAATGATAAGATATGGAAAACATCACGTGTATTCTTTATTTTATACTCAATTGCATTATTTGTATTTCCATTTGTAATGAGGTCTGTGGAATGGGGATTACTGGAGATTTCACTAATTATGTTGCTTGCTAATATTGTTTTTATTTTAGTTCTAAATGTTATTGATCTGTGCCGCCCATCAAAGATATATCATATTCATCCAGAAGGAGAAGGAGGATTTGGATGTTTGGGAATGATTGCTGTTTTTATTCCTGTGCTTTTGATGACAGATGTTGTTTCTGAAGGGATGATTAATCGTAGTAAATGGCTTTCATTCCTTGATTTGCCTTCATATAATGAAGAATGGCATATAACATTGTTTATATGGCTAATATGGTATTGTTCGTTTTTGGTTTACGGCCAAATTTTTGATAATCCTTATAAATTGAGACTTAAGTATTTCAAGACTGAAGAAGAAAAAAACATAGAACAGGAAGAAAGAGAAAAAGAAATTATTCGAAGTGAAATACGAAAAGAAGATGAACGACGAGATAAAGAATTGAAAGAAACGAAAGAAAGACAAAGGAGGTATAGCAATTATGATGACTTGCCTTTCTGATGTATAGAACACTATAATAGAGAGAATATAAACGATTTCTACATATGGTCAAGAATAACGATCTGAAGAATAAAATATTTGGGTAATGACAATTTACCATTTAAATAGAATGTAATATGATAATAATAGAATCGAAACGTAAAAAAACTGCCACCCTTTTAAAAGAATATCCTAATGCAGTATTGGCAGATGTTACTAGCAGTGCGAAAGATGGGTTGATAAAGCTAAGCCCATTCTATCCGCACGGCGGTATTCCTGTGCCATTTAGTGAGGGCTACACGGCTACTTGCGTGGAAGCCATTTGGCAAGGATTAAAGGTATTTGAAGGAGCTGATGTAGACACGTCGCTGTTCCAAAATGACACTATGAGAGGATTGAAGCGGACTGTTCGTAGATTTGGGAAGCCACTTGGTCATCGAAAGGGCATTAACGGAACGGAACTTCTTGGTTATATTGAAGCAAGAAAGCAGATATATATTCCTACATATAAATGGGTATTGGAGAATAAGGCAATTTGGATTATCGAGAAACTTAGAGAAGCCAGTAAGACAAAGACTATAGTACTGTTGGACTATGATACGAATGCAGATGTGGAGAATACAAAAAAACCTTTGTCTCATGCTTCTCTGATTAAAGCATACGTTGAAGGGATTTATCCTTATGAAGATTGTGAGATAAAAGAAAAAGTCATCAAGAAAGACAATATTGTAGAATTGGATTTGTTTAATCAATAAAGGGCAAACGTTATGGAGAAAAAAAGTAATTGGCAAGAGTTTAAGACGATACTTGATCAACATAAGATAACAAAGCTCTATCATTTTACAGATAGAGATAACTTGGAGTCGATTATCAAGAATGGAGGTCTTTATTCATGGATGGATTGTGATAGAAAGGGTATCAAGATTGCGAAACCAGGAGGTGGAAACCTTTCGCGACAATTAGATTGTAGTAGGAATCTCCAAGACTATGTAAGGGTAAGCTTTACGACACAGCATCCTATGATGTATGTCGCTATGCAAGATGGAAGAATATCCAATCCCGTGATATTGGAAATCGATCCTGAAGTCGTATTTTGGAAAGACTCACGCTATTCTAACATGAACGCAACTATTCAGAGACTAACACCCAATATTGGTAATACACTGGAGGACTTCAAAAAGATTCATTTTCAGTCAGTGAAAGTACGTAAGCACTTTGACTTGCCAGAAGATGAACAACCATATTTCCAGGCAGAAGTATTGGTAAAGAGTTTCATTCCACTGGAATATATCAAGAACATCGGAAACTTTGGTATACCTATTCCTTCGAAACCAAAGGCATTACAGATTAAGAATCCATATACTGCACAGATAACAAGAAATACGCCAACGGCGTTTATCTTCTTGGTAGACCAGTCTGTGTCTATGAAACGTATGACGAATTTATATGGAGAACAGATATCTTTAGCAGAGGCTGTGGCTCGAATTGTAAACAAACAAATCTATGATTTAATATTGAGATGCGTTAAGATGGATGATGTAAGACATTATTATGATATCGCAGTCATTGGATATGGTCATGAAGTTTATAGTGGATGGAATGGGACTTTGGCTGGCAGAGAATTTGTTTCTCCAGAAGAGATAAAGAATAATCCATATAAAAAAATAACTGTTCGCGAAGAAGTAAGAACACGCAAAGGGACGCAGATTAAAGAAATAGAAAAGAATCAATGGCTGGAAGCAAAATGTGATGGACGATGGACCCATGTTCATCAGGCTTTTAGCAAGGCGAAAGAACTTCTTGATAAATGGATGGTGGAGCATCAGGATAAAGACTGTTATCCACCTACAATTATAAATATTACTGATGGTCAGTTTAATCATACTACAAGAGAACAGATAATCCAGCAGGCTAATGAGTTGAAAGCCATGTTTACAAATGATGGAAATGTGCTCTTGTGGAATATTCATATTACCCCCAATAGCTTGGATCAAATATTATTGCCTGTCGGGAAAGAAGAACTAAAAGGTGATAAATACTCAGAACTTCTTTATGATATGTCGAGTCTATTGCCTGAAAGATATAATGCTGATATTGAGACAAAGATGCATATAAATGCTGGGGAGGTAAGACATGTGGCAATGTCTGTTAATGCAGACACCTCTAGGCTAATGCAGTTGATGGATATAGGTACACCTACAAATATAAGCCAAAAGGGATGAAAACAATATCTTTAGCAAAGTTTGAAGAAGGCATTGTCAACGAAGATGCTGCTATTGCAAAAGAGAATGTAATAGCGGTGTCTGATGGTGCTGGAGGCGGAGGCGTTTTTTCTGAGCGTTGGTCTGATTATTTGGTAAATCATTTGCCGGATAAGCCTATTAAAAACTTTAAGGCTTTCGATAAATGGATTGATAATATATGGGAACCTTTCTATAACGAATGTGAAGAAGAGGCAAAGAAGATTGGTGGGTTGTTTTTGAACAAGTTCTATGATGAAGGTTCTTTTGCTACATTGGTCGCCGTGTGGAAGGATGGTGCATGGATTAGTTATGGCGATAGCGTGGCATTCTGCTACAACAAAAAGACAGGAGAACTTCAATATTCGTTCACTCGGCTTGCCGATTTCAACAATCCACCTTATCTGATTAATTGTAAAGACTCATTGGATGAGAACGGCTTTAGATGTGGGAAGTTTAAGGCAACAAAGGATTGTCTTTTCTTTGCCACCAGTGACACTTTGGCTCATTATATATTGATGATGTATGAGTTAGCAAATAAAGATAAATACGCTGGCGAACTGCAGGCGGCTATTGATGCTCAGACAAAGAATAGCAATTTCATAAAGTCTGCTATGCGTTTAAGAAATAGGGATTTTGCCAAGGATGTAGTACAGAAGCTCGAGAATTGCAAATATCCTAATTTACTTAAGGCACATATTGAACGTTTGAAAAGATGGGGATTTATAGGACACGATGATTACTCAATAGCAATATTATAAGCCTATGGAAGAGAAATATAAAGGATACACTCCTGACTATATAGATACACTTCTATCAAATCAAGTATTTGTTTTTGGTAGTAATACATTGGGCTATCATACAGGTGGGGCTTCAGGTACGGCGCGTAAAAAGTTTGGCGCAGTATGGGGGCAATCGGAAGGTTTACAAGGACAGAGTTATGCTATACCTGTTGACCATGGTAAAGGTGTTCGTAAAGATATTGAGGTAAAGGCAGCAGTAGACAGATTCATTACTTTTGCCAAAGCGCATACAGAGCTTTTCTTCTATGTAACTCGTGTGGGGTGTGGTATCGCTGGCTACAACGACGATGAGATGGCAAAATTCTTCAGAGAAGCACTAGAATTAAAGAATGTCAGTCTACCTAAGAGTTTTGTGGATGCCTTGCAAGGTGGCAAAGTCGATTATGATTTGGATCGTTTCTTGAAAGAGCAAGAGTATGATTATGTAGGAGCTTTACGTGAAATCAAGAACGGACAGAAACAAGGACACTGGATTTGGTATATCTTTCCTCAAATTAAGGGATTGGGACATAGCTACAATTCTGAATACTATGGTATCAGTAGCATCGATGAGGCTCGTGCCTATTTGGAACATCCTGTACTCGGTCAGAGGTTGCGTGAAATCACCCAAGCACTCCTTGATTGCTGTAATTCTTCGGTCTGTGATATGTTTGGTTTCCCTGATGACTTGAAAGTTAAATCATGCATGACGCTCTTTGATCTCGTTGCGCCCAATGACATCTTCAATAGTGTTTTGGAGAAATACTATGAAGGGAAACGATGTGAAAAGACTATTTGGCGTTTGGGATTCCGTGAAGAGAAGATGAAGAATCTGGTAAAGTTAAGTCATCTGGTCATTACAAAAGACTATCGTGTCTTATTGCCTGACTACAATGATATGGAAATAAAAATGGAACCATTGGTTAAGGCGGTATATCTATTGTTTCTGAATCATTCGGAGGGAATTGCTTTTAAATCTCTCCCGGACTACAGGAAAGAGCTTGCTGACATTTATCAAAAGATAAAGCCTTTTGGCTTGACAGAAAAAGCAATAAGGAGTATTGAGGATGTAACTAACCCGCTGCTCAATTCTATCAATGAAAAGTGTTCACGAGTAAGAGCAGCATTCCAATCCGAAGTTGATCCAACGTTATTGGAGCAATATATTATAGTAGGTAAGAGTGGTGAGCCTAAGAAAATCACGCTCCCTCGTGACTTAGTGGTGTGGGAATAAAAGATGGCTGAAGGATGATGTAAGATGGCTGATGTACAGATCTGAAATCCTTAATGACAAATGATCTTAATGACCATCATGACCAACTCTCTCGACAAAGTCGGTTAAAGGATTGAGAGTTCAAAATATTTGAATAAAGATTTGCGGATAATATGAAAAAATGTATCTTTACATCAAAATTATGTATATGGAAGAAGATAGGAATAAGTTAGTTAAGATATTGCAGTTGAGCCACAGCCAGATATTGGCAGGAAAGAGTTGCTCTCAGGAAGAAACAGAACGTTATTTAGACCAAAGACCATCATACATCAGCCCCTAACCATTAACCATGAACCTTTAACCACGAACCATAAATCGCAAGCCTTGTGAACGAGAAATACTTGGAGAGAAAGGGATATCTTATTATCTTTGCAAGAAGATTTAAAAGATAATAAAAATGAAGAACCAACGATTGCTATGGACACTAATAATATTAGGAGTTATCGTGGTGGGCGTCATTGCATACTGCAACAAACCCTACGAGTTTAAGGTTAGTCGTACACCCTACAAGAAGGAAATATCTCCTCTAAAGGCGTATCTTGACACAGCAAAACTATTAACATATGTCTATAAAGACTCCTTGTTTGTCGTACAATATCCTGACAAATTCAAGATAAACACAGAAGAGGAAGATAAGGTAGCTTTCGATTACCATACTGAGCGGGGATTCGTCACCCTTTCCTGTTACACCGCTTTGAATGATGAACACTGGGATTCAAATACAGGTGCCGACTCCATTGCTGCGATGCTAAAAGCCAACTACAACGATACTGTTATGATGAAAGACATCCACGACGGCTACTTCTATCTAAAGACAGAAGGCAGCGATGGCTCCTTCAGAACCTATGAGCAATATGTGATAGAGAACGATACTATCTATATCCTGGCATTAACCTACTCCCCTAATGTCGAGAACGACATCCAACGCCTCTTCCAACTGGTACACGATTGGGATGTGAGGTAAGTTTTTTATGTAGAAAAATGTCGACATACCAATATTTTTTGTATCTTTGCAGTATCCAATGACTAAAGTATTATGTTAAACGTTTTAAGAAAATTCTTAAGCAGAATGGAACTATGATAGAAGCCTATTTTGATAATATAAAGGACCATATTTGCCATAATATATCTACTGCTAAAACTAGAATATATTTAGCAGTAGCTTGGTTTACCAATCAAGTTCTTTTCGATGAACTTATTAATGCACTAAATAGGAATGTCTGTGTCAAACTGCTATTGATAGGTGATTATATTAACAAAAATGAATATGGGTTAGATTTCTCACAGTTTATTGAAGCAGGAGGTGAACTCTATTTCTCTGATGTTATTAAGGTTCATCATAAATTTTGTATTATTGACAATACGGTTATTACAGGAAGCTATAACTGGACATATTATGCAGAAATCTACAATGCGGAGAATATTATATTATCAGATGTTTTTGCATTAGTTCAGTGTTATGAGAATGAATTTGAAAGGCTACAGAATCTAACTAGAAGATGCACAAAATACGAACCTATTAAATTAGATGCTATTAATGGTTCGGAACTATATAATAATTATAGTTATTTATGTAATGACTTGCTTCTTAAAGGGGAACAATATAGAGATATTGTTACAATAATTAATAAAAAAAGGAATATAGATATTCAGTTTGAACAAAGACAGAGTGAAGAATGTGATAATAGAGGAATCCCTATTCTAAAAAAGAGACGTTCCGACGTTTATACAATCAGAAGATTGGTAAACATGTCATTAGAGAGAGTACCAATAGGAAGGCCTAATGCGGGACGTCAATTTGTTCATGCTTACTATATATCTAACAATATTTGGGAAGAAGATAAATGGGTGGACATTTTTGATACGGACTATGTAGATGAAGTTTCACATTTTTTTCACAAGAAAGATGGGGGCACATTAAATGACGATATGCCATTACCATCCATTCCAGAAGAATTATATAATCCAAAGATGAAATATCATTTTAAACATATATGTTATTCCTTTTACAAATTTGGGAAATACGGAGATGCTAGAAAAAAAGTAGGAGGGAAAGGACAGATACTTCAGAAGAATGATAGTCCCTATCTGTTTAATAAATTTCATACATTAATTCGATATGACAAGAATCCCAATGAATATATTGGGTTTAATAGTATGACGGAACTTTGTCATTTAATTGTCGAATCTCTCTATATTCCAAATGTACCAGATGACAATGACATAATTACTGATTATTCATGCCTAGATGGTATATATAAAGCTTCAATTGATGATTTTGTTTCTATATGTCAAGAAATAGAAGGAGGAATCTGCTCTGAGGAAGAAAAGTCTTTGATTAAAAATAAATTACAGATTAATCCAGATGGTATATGGTTACAGAAAAGGATGGGTCAATCTATGGCATGTGCATATGGTTTTTATACTAATACTGCCATATATAGTAAAAATGTGATTTCTGATAAAAATGGGCTTTGGTATGTTCTCATAAGATTGAAGGCTTCATCAATCAATTATGAGACTGATAAGTTTGGAGAATTATTAAACAAGATTATCAGTATTCTTAAATTGGAGGGAAGAAAGGGGATCGTTTACAAATGTCCCATCCAATCAGTTGGATATTTTGAAAAACTTGGATTCAAGAGAGAATATAGCTCTGAAGTATCTGGGGCAAATTGTGTGATGCGTTTAGTTTTCGAAACATTTAATAGTTAACCGTAGTAAATATGAGATGGCTTTCTGCTATAATCGTTTTTCTTTATAATCTTATCTGTTCTGCGCAAGTAATTGAGAATCCTGTGTTTGATAGGACTGATACTCCTGAATTCCATATTGATAAAATAGAATTTAAGGAGGATGCTACTATTGTATATTGTTCATGTTCTGCAGAAGATAATTCGTGGGCAAATATATCTCCTAATACATATCTTGAAGATGTTACAACAGGGGAGAAGTATACTATAATTAAAAGTGAAGGGCTACCATTTATTCCCAATACACGTAGATTTCTTATTGCTGAAAAATATAATATTAAGATGTCTTTCCCATGTATTAAAACTAAAAGAAAACTTAATTTTATAGAGAACCCTAAGGAACAAGCATTCAATGTTTTTGGTATAAGCTTAACAGAAAATAATGATACTATATACAAAAAGTATAGTATAGAAAAAGCCTATGCCCTAAGTACAAGTGCAAATTATTATAATTCGATTAAGAATTATGAAAAAGCTATAGAAAGCGAAGAGCAAGCAATGTATATTAGACGATATTGGCTAGGAAAATGTAATGAGATGTTTGATCACTCTATTTATATGTTAGGGCATTATTATAGTATGATGGGTAATTATGATAAAGCCGAAAAATATTTAAGCGAATGCGTAGAGGTTAGAGAGTTGTTGTATGGAAAGACCCAAGAACCTTATGTTGATGCATTGACAATGTTAGCAAACTGTTATGTAAATCAACAAAAAGTAACAAAAGCAATTCGTACATATGAACAAGCAATTAGTTTTATTGGACAGAACAGTGTTACATATACAAGAGCAAAATCATTATTAGCTCAAGCTTACTATTCTATAGGTGATATTCCCAAAGCAATTGAATATACGGAAGATGTTGTTAAAATAAACAAAGATTTAGTTGGAGAAAAGGATGAAGAATACCTATATCCTTTATTAGAATTGGCTAAGTATTATTTTCGAGAAAATGACACAAAAGTTATGCCTATTTGTGAAAAAATAATATCTTTATCAAATCAATTTTATGGAAAAAGGAACTATTTATATTTGTCAGCAATTAATTTACTTTCTCAATATTGTATATTAAAAAATGATTCAGGGAAAGCGTTGGCATATGCAAATGAATATAAGGAATTAACTCATGAAATATATGGGGAACAAAGTTTAGAACATGGTTTGTCTTTAAATGTGCTTTCTCAAATCTATGATTTTATTTTTCATGATTATGATACAGCGATAAAATATCAGTTAGAGTATTTGTCTATATCAAAATCATCTTTACCATTAGAATCTTACTCCAACAGTCTGAGTCACTTGGCAGAGTTGTTCGCAAAAAAGAAAGATTTTAATAGTGCTATTAAATATTCTAATGAGGCTATTAGGTTGTTTGCAGATACAGTATTACCAGAATTTGAAAAAATGTCAAAAGAGCAAAAGTATACTTTATGGCAAAAGCGTCATTTCTTGTTTGATATGGGATACCCCTTTTATGTTTATATGTGTCAGAAAGATTCATATATTAAGGATTTATATAACAATTTGTTACTTATTAAAGGAATAACATTAAATGACCAAATCAATGGTAAACGTTCATGGGAAATGATTCAAGATAAATTGGAGCAAGAGGATATGGCAATAGAGTTTGTTGAATCGTATGAACAAGATTCTTTAATCTGCTATTATGCTCTAGTTTTAAAGAAAGGATATAATTCCCCTAAGATGTATAGATTGTTCGATACTTCACAGTTCCATATTATATTGACCGATAGCGAGACGCGACAAGACCATGATATTATGTTAGGGCAACAAGTATGGGGAAGGTTACAAAAAGAACTTGATGGTGTAAATAATATTTATTTTTCTCCTGTTGGTCTTTTTAATTCTATAGCCATAGAAGATTTACCAGTTAACAGTAAAGAATATTATTCGGACAAGTATAATATATATAGATTGTCATCAACAAAAGAATTAACTAAAATGCAAGAACGTATAAATTATAAAAAAGCAATACTTTTTGGCGGATTAGATTATAATAGTGAATTAGTAGAGGAGACAAGTTCGCAAGTAGATAAAAGAGGAGGATACGATTATTTACCAAATTCTAAAGAAGAAGTTGAGTTGATTTCTGGTATATTAAGAAATAACAGTGTGAATAGTACTGTTTACAAAGGAACTGATGGGACAGAACTTGCTTTTAACAGGTTACAAGGGCAAAACTTTGAAATACTTCATTTAGCAACTCATGGCGAATATGTTCAGCCCAATGAAGTAAATGCAATGAGAGATGAAAACAATTTGAGATTTCTCCATAAAAATAATAAATATTTTGTTTACGAGAATGATGCTTTGTCATGGTCTTTTCTTCTTTTATCTGGAGGTAATAGATTAATAAGTAGACAAGAAAAATCAGACAAAGATGGTGATGGTATTATATCAGGAATAGAAATATCTTCTATGTCTTTCCAAAATTTGGATTTAGTCGTGTTATCAGCATGCAAAACTGCATTGGGATATAGTGGAGTGGATTATTGTGTATTAGGGCTTCAAAGAGCATTTAAGCAAGCGGGAGCCAAATCTTTACTTATGAGTTTAGATAAAGTAGATGATGAAGCAACGAGGATATTAATGGTGGAATTCTACAAGAACTTGATGAATGGAAAGACGAAACATCAATCTCTGAAGGATGCTCAAAAGCATCTTCGGAGTGTTGAGAATGGGAAATACGATGATCCAAAATACTGGGCATCGTTTATAATGTTGGATGGATTAAACTGAATATACACGTTATGAAAAGAATATATTTAGTATTAATCATATTTTTTCTCTGTATTTCTCTATTTGCCCAAACGGAGAATGAGATTATTGCTCTGATTAAGAACGGGGTTTACGCTGTACAAGAAGGCGATTTGAAAAACGCTATTACCTATTTTGAACAATCCAAAGAGGGCTTGGAAAAATTAAATCAAACTAATGAAGATATATATGTAATTGTTTCATATAAGCTAGCTGGTTGTTATAGAGAAATTGGTGATTATGCTAATGTCGAAAAATATATAAGAATAGGGACTAAAGTACTAGATCTTATTGAGGAAGATGACCCTCAATTCATCGTTTTTTCTCATAATCTTGCTGATTATTATTATGCTATTAATAAATATTCAAGAGCAATAGACATAAATAATAAAGCTTTGGAAGTATGTAAGAAAATTAAAGGAGAGAATCACCCGGATTATTTGAGAGTTTTGAGGAATACAGCTCATTACTATTATAAAAATGGAGATTATTCTAAAGCTATTGAATTATACACTAAAGAACTGAATCTTATAAGAATAATAAATGGTGAAAACAATTCAGACTATGCAACAGCATTAAACCATCTTGCCAATTGTTATTCAGATATAGGTGACTATCCCCGTGCCATAGAATATGGTACCATAGCTTTAGAAATTCGTAAGTCTGTGCTTGGGGATAATCATCCTGATTGCGCAGAAACTCTAAGTAATCTTACAACTTATTGTAATTATTTAAATGACTATCCCCGTGCCATTGAATATGGTACCAAAGCTTTAGAAATTTGTAAGTCTGTGTTTGGAGAAAATCATCCAGATTATGCAATTTCACTTAATAACCTAGCTTATAGTTATTATGGTACAAATAATTATACTAAAGCAATAGATCTTGGAACAAAAGCTATTGAAATAGAAAGAAATAATTCAAGTGAAAACAGCAATAGTTATGCTATTTATTTAAACAACCTAGCTTTGTATAATTCATTTGAAGGGAATAATTCTAAAGCTATAGAATTATGTTCTAAGGCTCTTGAAATATGTAAATTCAATAGAGGTGAAGTCTCTCCAGAATATTCGGTTTCATTAGCAAACCTAGCCTTATATTATTCATATTCAGGAGACTTTGTTATGGCAAAGAAACTGGGATTTGATGCTCTTAATATTCAAAAGATGGTAACAGGAGATAAACATCCTCAATATATGGCGTTGTTACGATTTGTTGCCATATGCGATATTTTTCTAGGGAATTATAGAAATGCGTTAAACAATGTAACCAAAAGTATCTCATTATGTAATTCAAATATTCTTCAATTCTTTAGTGGCTTGTCATCACATCAACGATCTTCATATTGGCAAAGTGTTTCTTATTTGTTTACGGATTTGTTCCCATCTATGTCCTATCAAGCTCATTCTAACAACATAGAGGATTTATACAACCAATCAGCACTATTCGCCAAAGGTATTCTTTTATCCACAGACATGGAGATGCGTAAACTTATTCTTGAAAGTGACGATTCGTTGTTGATTGCTAAATATAAAAACCTCTCATCCAACCTTAGTGTTTATAATAAACTTATTGAAAAGCCGATAAAGGAACGTTTTATGAATGCTGATTCTTTGAATAGAATTATAGAACAACAAGAGATGGTGCTGGCTAGGGAATCAAGAGCCTATGGTGACTACACCCACAACCTAACCATTAACTGGAAGGATGTGCAGAGGAGACTTGGCGATAAAGATATTGCAATTGAATTCTTGGACTTTCCTATCTTTAATACAGACAGCACAATGTATGTTGCTCTTACCTTGAAGAAAAACTATGATAGTCCCCACATGGTAACACTCTTTGAAAGAAATCAGCTTAAGGCAATACCTGAGAACGTCTATTATACACAGACTGACGTTTCCGATATAATCTGGAAACCCATGGAAGAAGAGCTCAAGGGTGTTAAGAATATATACTTTTCACCATCGGGAGAACTACATAGGATAGGCATAGAATATCTTCCCCATAACAATTCAGAGAAGATTAGTGATGTTTATAGACTTCATCGTTTAACTTCTACTAGACAGCTTGCTGTTATTCAAGATGAAAGCAAAGGAAAAAATACTATTATTTATGGCGGAATTAACTATGACGAGAAGTCAAAAGCAATTTCGACAGACTTAGCCTCTATAAAGGAGCCTGTACTAAGATCTGCCTTTACTTATAGGGCCAATGTAGATACTTTGTCATTAAGGAACTCTTATGATTATCTTGAGGGTACAAAGAAAGAGGCTGACCTAATAGCAGAAGACATGAAGCAGCATAGTATACCTTATAATTATTATAGTGGCACAGATGCCACAGAAGAATCGTTCAAGCATCTTGATGGTACGATGCCGAAGGTAATGCATATAGCTACGCATGGTTTCTACTTTACAGAAGCAGAGGCACAGAAATCACAATTTGCAGGCACAGAAATAGAATTATTACATGATGGAGGTCTACAGGCAGGAAGGATTGTAGAGCAAAAGCCAATGACTCGTTCTGGTCTGTTGTTCTCAGGTTGTAATCGAACTGTCCGCCATGAAAACGTTCCTGATGAAGAAGAGGATGGTATTTTGACAGCGCAAGAAATTTCAACGTTAGACCTGCGAGGTCTAGATCTCGTAGTTCTATCTGCATGTCAAACTGGTCTGGGCGATATCATCTCGGGAGAAGGGGTGTTTGGTCTACAAAGAGGCTTCAAGAAAGCAGGTGCAAAAACCATTATCATGAGTTTATGGAATGTGAACGATGAATCTACTATGAAAATGATGACCAGTTTCTATCATCATTATCTTGAAGGGATGTCGAAAGAAGAAGCTTTTCATGCTGCACAAGACGAATTGAGAAAGAACAGCCCCTCCCAACAAGAACGACCAGATTGGGCTGCATTTATTATGTTGGATGGACTTAATTAAAAAAAACAATGACTAAGAATGTTTATTTTATAGGAAATGGTTTTGATCTTCATCATTTCATACGAAGTAGCTATAAAAACTATGCAGATTGGTTAAAGAGTTATGACTATAGTTTATATTTAAAGGTTAATATAGTATATGGTGTTGTTGGTAGAGAAGATAATTGGTGGGGAGATTTTGAGAACCAAATGGGAGAACTGAATGTTGAAGTCTATTCTGCTTGGATATATAGAAACTATGGTCCTGATTTTGGAAGTGATAGTTTTCGTGAGGCCGATCGATTTGTGGCAGAAATGAAGGCAGAACAGGAATTAAATGATTTGTTTCATGGGATAAAAACCTCGTTCTACAAATGGATTCAACAGCTTAATTTGGCAAATGTTCTAAGAAAGGTAGAATTAGACATAAGTGATTCTTATTTCATTTGTTTTAATTATACAGATACCCTGAGGAGGCTTTATAAAATACCTCAAGACAAGATTTGTTATATACATGGCAATGCAAGAAATGGCGATGAACTCATCTTAGGGCATGGGAAAACAAAAGATCAGTTAATTGAACCTACGAAGATGCCACCAAATCTATCAAAGGATCAACAACAAGAATGGATTGATGAATATATGACAGATGATTCATATCATAGGACAGTAGATGCTTCTATAGACGCTGTTAGCAATCAAAGGAAGGAAGTGGAGAAAATAATAAACAAGAATGTAGTGGTATGGAATCAAATGACCCAAGCTCAAAATTTTTATATTTATGGACTCTCTTTTTCAAAAATAGACACTCCTTATATAACAAAAGCAATCTCTATGATGGATAAGAAAAAGGTTGTCATACATGTAAGCTATTATGGTCAGGAAGACAAAGACAATATCTACCAATATTTTAAGCAGATTAAGTATCCCGTTGAGATGATAAACCTTGTTAATTTGGAAGATATTATGATATATGCGTAAACCTTTTTATAATAAATCCCTCGAAGCTGGGAACTCCGAGGGTGGTTTTAGTGGCAAATAATATTTAGCAACGATGCTAAAATACTTAAAAGTGAAGCAATCAATGAGGCTTTCTCAGTCCATTTTGATCGTCTGTCATCTTGATTGTGCCACTCCACGTTTGCCATTTTAATAAAAATATTAATTTCCATATTCTTATTTTTTTTGGCTCCGTGGCTCAAAGGCTCTTGGAGAAATTAATAAATAACTTCTGGCTCAAGGGCTCTTTTGAAGATATGGGGGACTTTCCCTCACGCTGCAAAGGAACATAAAAAGTGGATTAAGAAAGGGTTGGCATATAATTTTACTCCAGCAACTTGTTTTTTAACTCTTTCGCTTTAGCAGCGATAGGAGTATCGGGGTTGTCTTTTTCGAGTTTCTCCAACACAGGAATAGCCTTGTCTATTTGGTCGTTCTTAATATAGGCAAGGGCGAGATTCCATGCTATGTCGTTAGCGTAAGCATGGTAGGTGAAGTCTTTATCAAGATTAGCGTAAATGGGCTCTAACTCCTTAATAATCTTATCTACATTCCTTTCGTTGAAGAGGGTGTATAGATGGATGACTATTGTCGAGTCTGCATCTCCCCTGGATAGTTCGTTGATATCATATTGAGCGTAATAAGGAGAAACGATGTCTGACAGATGATGATGTCTGCTATCTATAGAGTAGCCAAATAGGATGGCAAATACAGCAGCAATGGAACATACCCACCAAACCAAGGAACGTACTCTATCGCTTGAATACTTTTGAATAAGTGTCTTTTCCTTCTCAGTATTCTCTTCTCGAATGCCTTTGATGAGGGATATATTGGCTAATACGTGGGTACGAAGTTCTGGGTCCGCCTTTATCTCTTGCTTAAAAGTCGCTTCTTCATCCTCTGTCATCTCGCCACGAATGAAAGCATCAATGCGGTCGTCAATAGCCTGTTGTGATATCTCGTTGTCCTTATCCATATATCTTGTTTATTAACTCGTTAAACTTGTTCCGAAACTTCTGTACACATTTGTATTTTTGTGCTTTAACAGAATTAGCATCCTTTAAGCCGAAAAGGCTTGCAATGGTGGAGGTTGAATAATCGTGCCAATAATAACCAAGCAAGATGTCTTTACAGGTCTCTGTCATAGAAGCAATGATTTGATTAACTAGCATATGCTTTCTAACAATCCTGTCTTCAGCCTCAGTATCTATACATATATTATACAACTCATCTACTTTCTCGTCTCGAACAGCATTGGCATTATTTAGTTTCTTTCCATCATCAAAAGAAATCTCTTTTTTCTGTTTTCCAATGAACTTTAAGGCTTGATTGTTACAAATGCTCATGAAATAGGAGCCTAAAGAACTCGTGAGTTTAGTAAGTTTTCCTCCACGAATATTACGGAATAGTGCCATTGAAGCCTCTTGGAAAATATCCTCAAGGTCATCATCAGAAACAGAATATCGATTCCTCAAAAAAGACAAGACTTTGCCTTTCTCGCCCGCAATGAAACTATTCAGTTCCTTGTCATGTAGTGGAATCTCTTTTGCCATACTAATAACTGGTTTCTGTTACCAAGTTCTGGTTGTTAGACCAATGCCCCCCATTCATGATAGATGCCTTGAGATTCGTAAGAAATTCATTGGCATTGATAGAAAGGGGCTTTTGTTTCAATGTCTGAGCAATGTTATATGAAAGTGGACCATATCGTTTACTGCCAATTTTAATCTCTGTGTTAATCTGATCAGAGCGACATGCCTCTAAAAACATGACATTCGAAAGTTTTGCTGAGGCTTCCACTTTGTAATGAGACTTCTTGGAGGTTGATGGTTTGAACACCTTATTATTATATGTAAAGCCAACTTTGGTTCCTCGGACTGTATCATCGTTAGCACGTGAGGAAGTTCCTGCATGGCAGGCATCAATGGTGACATAAAGGAAACCTGTAGGACCAATTTTCTCACGAAGTTTCTTGATGTACTTGTTTAAAAGGTCATCCGTCAAATGGTTCTTTCCTTCATATACACCTTTCTTATATATCTTATAAGCATCAATAGGGATAATAGCCTCATCCCATCCATCTTCTTCGTCGCCATTTATATCTTCTACTGGTTGTCCATGAGTTGAGAAATGAACATAGACAATATCTCCTTTCTTTGTTTTGCTGATAAACTGGCTTAACTGTCGAGTGATATTATCGAAAGTAGCCTGGTTGTCTAACAATGTAGTTAAACTATATCCTTGTTTCTGTAAAATCGGAGAAAGAAGGTTGACATCTTCGACACCATTGATATTATTCCACTGATAACCAGTCAAAGCAGTATCGTAGTGAGATATTCCCACTAAGAAAGCCCGTTTGCGCTGTGCATATCCTCCAAACGATATGAGACAGCAGAGGCATAATATCAGTAGTTTTCTGCTCTTCATTAGGATTCTTTTTGCAAAACTACTATTTTTTTTTGAAATAGTGGTTACCTTTTTCTTTTTTCTGGTATAAAGAGGCAAAGAAACAACAAAATAGTAGCAATCAAAAAACAAACAATTATGAAAAAGTTACCTTTTCCTTTTTCTGGTATAAAGAGGTAAAGAAACAACAAAATAGTAACAATTTAAATTTTAGAAAAATGAAAAAGTTATTCTTACACGTCAAGCGATTATTTAGGAAATTCTGGTTCCTCATCTTTATCTGTGCAGCCATTTCGCTGGTATTCGGATTAGGTGTTTTGATAGTTATGACTATCATCTCCATGCTATTCTTCAGCGATCCAGTAGATGTTAATGATATTTTAGAGAACTTCACAGACGAACAGTTAGAAATCGTTCTGGCAACAGAAATGGATGAAAAAGTGTCAGATGATGATTACCTTACCCTGCTTGCAAAATACCAATCGTATTTTTGCCCCAAGAAAGCTGATTGGCTGACTATCTGGACAGGCGTGGAGGTTACTGATACTGCATATATCCATTATTATGAACTCAAGAAGAACATTGAAATCTCGAAAGAGACTCAAAAGAAGAACCTCTTAGCCCAGATTAATAAGAATGGCGTACAAGTGCAGAGACTAATTCGCTCTAACAGGAATCTTGTGTTCAATTATACCTATCGTAAAAGTGGAGAGACTTTTGAGATTGTCCTCACTCCAGAAGATTTGAAGAAATAAAGTATTATAAATAATTTAAAACAATAAAACTATGGCACTATTTAATTGGTTTGGCAAGAAGCCAGAAGAGAACGAAGAGGTGAATCATGAAGTAGTAGAAACTACTGAGTTACAAACGAATGATTCAGACTCTCCTAAAGAGAATGAAGATGATAAGAAACGTCTGATTACTATCACATGGGGAACAGGATTGCCCATTGATGTCATCTACAACTTCATCCACAAGAACTATGAGGAAGAAGGCTATCAAGACGCACTGATTAATCAAGATGTTACTTATCGTGATGCAAAGATTAACATTATCCTGAATGATTTGAACATGTTGTTTAAGCGTATAACCCTTCGATATAAAACTGATATCAGAAGAGTCCAGGTAATGATAGAGAATAATCGTCAGGCTTTTGCTCTTGCTGCAGCATCAGACTTGGAAGCACTTCTTGAAACATACAATGAACATCTAGCAGAGATTAGTAAGATGGAGGGTATGTTGGCTGCTAATGATCCGAAGATGATGACTATGATTGAGTCATATCGCAGAGGTTTCCTCAAAGGAAATGCTGCTGTAACAATCAACTTTCTTAATAACAATAAATAAAAACAGATACGATTATGAAAACGATTAAAGATTTGGGATGTTTCCTGATTGGATGGAACAAGAATATTTTGAAGGAGTGTGGCGAAGCTAGTCAGCGCCAGTTCAGAAAACTGTTATCTGCCATCTGTATTATGATGGTACTCTGGGGCACTATCGGTTACTGCTTCGCAGACAGATACATCAATATTGAGTCTTGTGTTCTCAAAGTCTGCATATCACTTGCTTTTATGTTCATCGTCCTTTGTGTTGAACGAGTAATCATCTTGACAGTAGGAAAAGCAAGGGTAATGAGTACTATGCGTGTTATGTTAGCCTTATGTATGGCATTTTTAGGAGCATGTATCTTTGACCAGATCATCTTCCGTAATGATATCCAGCAGGAGATACAGGAGCAAAGAGAAGATGTCATCAAGGAAACGATAGCTAAGCGTCTGTCTATCTACGAAAGCGACATTCAGCGTATCACTCATGATATGGATTCGCTTAGTAAGTCAACAATAGCGTTAGGTGAAGAACTCGCCAAGCATCCTACTATTAAAAGTGTCAATGTTTCAACGACGGAACAGATTGTTGGAGTAGATGAAAATGGGAATCCTAAAAAGGTAAAGAATCGTTCTACAGATATTGTGAATATTCCCAATCCTCTGACTGGTCAGCTAAATGCAAATAATGAACAGATATTGTTATATCAGAACCAATTGGAGCAGCTTCGCCAAGACAAAAAGGATATTGCCGATAAGGTTACTAAAGAGATCAAAGCTCGTGCTCTTGGATTCATTGAAGAACTGGAGGCAACATTGGCAGTCGTTTCAAATAGTTGGATATCTTTAGTATTCTATGTAATTCTATTTCTCTTCTTAACCTTCCTGGAGTTGTTTGTGTTAACTATCAAGATGGGTGATAACAAATGTGACTATGACCTGATTGTAGAACATCAATTGAGCTTGAAGAAAACTTTAATAACCCAGACAGAACAAAGTTTGACAGTAAAATAAATGTATAACCCTTTAAATTAAAATGTTATGGCAACGGATTTTTATGATGAGTACGAAGAGTATGATGAGTATGAAGATGACTCTTACGAGTGTGGTGGTTACGAGTGGACGGAAGAAGATTCCTGGGACGCTCTGACAGACGGAATGTATGGCGATATGCCTAGCAACCCTATGGAGTATGATGCGATGATGGATGCTATGGGATTCTAAAACTATAGGTATGATGGCGTATCAGAAATCAACAGACTCTTTTTCAAAAGATTTGGGACAGTCTGACTGTTCCAATCTTTTGAAAGAAGTGAAGGAGAAGGTTCAGAAACTTAAGGAGTATGGCATGAGCGAAAAGGAGATAACCGCTCTTTTTCATACTGAACAGCCTTTGGTTAAACTGTTTATCAGTAAGAACTACAAGATTTTCCTTGGTGATGAGCGCAAAGAGGTACACATGGAACCCTTAGTCAAAGCAGTATACTTGCTGTTCCTTAGGCATCCAGAGGGGATCGCCTTTAAAAATCTGCCTGCTTATAGGCAAGAGTTGACGAAGATATATTCTGAGGTCAGACCTTGGGGATTGTCGGATAGGGCATTGCGGAGTATTGAGGATGTGACGAATCCTATGTTGAACTCCATCAATGAGAAATGTGCCAGGATTCGTGGTGCCTTTGTTGGTCAGTTTGATGACCATCTTGCCCGTCATTATTATATCGATGGTTTACGTGGTGAGCCTAAGAAAATCACGCTCCCTCGTGATTTAGTGGTGTGGGAATAAAAGATGGCTGAAGGATGATGTAAGATGGCTGATGTATGATGGCTTACTTGGTCAAAAAATCAAAAATGCCCATTACTAGAATTCCCTCTTCATTATAATTTGACCGATAGCGATCGCCAGCAATTATCATTTTCTTGAACCCATCAGGTACTTTCAATAATGAA
>JAEEGF010023626.1_pt1 | contig 26995 bp, 16 predicted proteins | sample 9134171 | NCBI WGS metagenome assembly JAEEGF01 (sample SAMN16246542, study PRJNA631951) | gut metagenome | biome: gut microbiome; feature: rumen; material: AP-attached | host: Bos | place: Iran: Karaj | collected 2018-10 | reverse complement strand
AGAGGATTTTCTTTCAGACAATCTCTACTATTATAGTTTCGTAGATGATGAAGTGACTATAGTGTAGATATTAAAAAGCCGGTAGTTATTAAACTACCGGCGTTTTTTAATATGCTTTAAGTTTTTTCCAAAGTGTAGTGGTGTAATCAAGTGTGTCTTTATCGTAGGCTTCGTATAATTTGCAACGAGCAAGAGTTTCTTTGGTAGGGAAAACAGTCTCATCAGCAAGTGTATCTTCGTCCTCGTGCTGGGCTACTTTTGTATTAGGAGTAGCATACCATACGTATTCGAAGTTTTCTGTAGCAGCCTGTTCTTCACACATAAAATCTATCCACTTCATAGCAGCATCATAATGCTTGCAGGTACGTGGTACAAACCAGGAATCAATCCAAAGATTTCCACCTTCATCTGGAACGATGTAATCTAAATCTTCGTTATATTCCATACCCATAGCGGCTTCGCCTGAATAGCAAACAGCCATTGCAGCATCTTCAGAAATCATACATTCATAGGTTTCATCCTGAAGGTACGCATATACGTATTTCTTCTCATCACATAGAAGATTGTAGGTATCATCTAATTGCTTTTTGTCAGATGTATTAATGTCATAACCTAATTTTTTCTGTGCAACCATAAATGCATCACGCTGAGAGTTAATCATTACGATGCGGTTTTTGAAATCTGGATTCCACAGACAATCCCAAGATGAAACAGTATCCTTATCAACCATTTTAGTATTGTAAAGAATACCTACAGTTCCATAAAAATAAGGTACAGTATATTTGTGATTTGGATCAAAAGCAGCTGATGCATCTATGATAGAAGAATCAATGTTTGAGTAGTTGGAAAGAGAGTTGTAATCGATAGGAATCAGCTCGCCTTCCTGACGCATTGTTTCAATCATATAATCGGAAGTACATATAACATCATAATTAATAGAACCGGCTTTATATTTAGCATACATATCCTCAACAGATTCGTATTCTTCGTATTTAACCTTGATGCCAGTTTCTTTCTGAAATCTTTTTAGAACATCAGCTTCGATGTATTTACCATAATTTAAAACAATAAGAGTGTCTGTAGCCTCTGCATCAGACCCACAGCCAGTGAAGCCAAGAATAGGAGTGACACCGAAGACTAAAACGCTTAGGAAGCTAAATAATTTTTTTCTCATTATTTTGCCACAGCCTCCTTTCTAGGATCCTTCTTGAAATTCATAATCAAAAGAAGGACGAATGCAAGAAGGAACAGGATAGTAGATAATGCATAAAGCTCTGGCTGGATTCCCTTTCTAAGCTGAGTGTAAAGCATAGTAGAAAGGGTATTAACACCTGCGCCCTTTGTAAAATAGGTGATGGTGAAATCATCTAGTGACATAGTAAGTGCCATCAAAAATCCGGACAAAACACCAGGAAAAATCTCTGGCCATACAACCTTATAAAAGGCATATGAAGGGGTGGCACCTAAATCCATAGCAGCTTCAAAGCAGGCTTCTGAAAGTGATTGTAATCTAGGAAGCACATTGAAGATTACATATGGTACTGAAAAGGCAATATGTGCAAGTACTACTGAAAACTCTCCAAGAGGAGTAAATCTTGTGAAGAGAAGCATCAGAGAGATACCTGTAACAATATCCGCATTCAAAAGTGGAATGTTGGTAGCGCCAAGCATAATAGCTGCATGTCTTTTCTTCATGTAGTGGATACCGATGGCAGCTGATGTGCCAAGCAAAGTAGCCAAAATAGAAGAGGCAAGAGTGATTCTGATGGTGGTACCAAGGGCACCCATAATATTATCGTTTGAAGTAAGGTTCATATACCACTTCAAAGTGAATCCGCCCCAAACAGTACGTGACATAGAATTGTTAAAGGACAAGACTATAAGTACAAGTATTGGCGCATATAAAAACAGAAAGACAAGTCCGAGATAGATGTAGGAAGCGCCTTTTTTAACCTTTGTCATACAAGCATACCTCCATTCTCAGATTCATCGATTTTATTCATTATAGACATAGACAACAGAACGAAAATCATAAGAATGATTGAAAGTCCTGACCCTAGGTACCAGTTGCGGGCAAGAGTGAATTCCTGCTCGATAACATTACCAATGAGAAGTACCTTTCCTCCGCCAAGTAGGTTTGAAACAACGAAAGATGAAAGAGCTGGTACAAAAACCATAATGATTCCGGAGATGATTCCATCTCTGGAAAGTGGCACGGTAATCTTAATAAAGGTAGTCCACCAATTGGCACCAAGATCTGCTGCGGCCTCAACCACCTGGTCACTTACTTTTGATAATGCGTTATAAATAGGCAAAATCATGTATGGAAGAAAATCATATACCATACCTAAAGTAACAGCTGACTTAGTGTATAGAATGTGGATTGTAGGAAGGCCAATAGCAGAAAGAATGCTATTAAGTATTCCGTTATTTGAAAGTATAATCTGCCAAGCAAGGATACGTAACATAAAGTTCATCCACATTGGTAGAATAAATAGGAAAACAACAAAGCCTTTGTTTGTTATTTTTAGGTTGTGCAAAATAAGCGCAACGGGATAAGCAATAATAAGGCAGATTATTGTTGTGATAAGTGCCACCTGTACAGAGAGCCAAAGTGATTTAAGATGGACAGCATCTGTGATGGCTAAAAGATTTGAAAGTGTAAAACTTCCAGCATCATTTGTAAGGGCATAACCTAAAATGTAAAACAGTGGGAGTATGGTACAAATCAAAACCCAAATGGCATATGGTGCTGCAAGGAAGCTGGTGCGAAATCTATTAAGCATCTTCCTTCATTACCTCCTCATCCTCTGATTCTGGTTTGTTCATAATCTGAATATTGAATGGGATTACATTGAGTGAAACATGCTGGCCAATCTCAAAATATTTGGTAGTGTGAACAAGCCATTCGTAATCACCACACTGTACATCAAGCTCGTAGTGAACACCCTTAAAGAGACAGTCTGTGATAACACCATCCATAAATCCCTTACCAGGCTCTGCAAGCTCTACATCCTCAGGACGAATAACTACGTCTACAGGCTTCATAGTACCAAAGCCTCTATCTACACAAGGAACCTGAACACCAAGGAACGAAACCAGCTCATCTTTAATCATGATTCCTTCTATGATATTACTTTCGCCGATGAAATCTGCTACGAATGCATTTTCAGGCTCGTTATAAATATCCTCTGGAGAGCCAATCTGCTGGATGTAGCCCTGATTCATAACAACGATAGTATCAGACATTGTAAGGGCTTCTTCCTGATCGTGTGTAACATAAAGGAAGGTAATTCCAAGCTCCTGCTTAATCTTCATAAGCTCGTACTGCATGTTCTGACGAAGCTTGAGATCTAGGGCCCCAAGTGGCTCGTCCAACAAAAGAACCTTTGGCTCGTTAACGATGGCACGAGCAATAGCTATACGCTGCTGCTGACCACCTGAAAGGGAATCGATAGAGCGCTTTTCGAAGCCATCAAGATTAACAAGCTTAAGAGCGTATTTTACTTTATCATTAATATAATCCTTAGATTTTTTCTGGATGTTTAGACCAAAGGCAATGTTTTCCTCAATTGTCATATGAGGGAAAAGAGCATACTTTTGGAATACTGTATTTATAGGACGCAGATTTGCTGGAAGCATAGTGATGTCGTTTCCGTTTAAATATATTTTTCCGGAATCTGGCTTTTCAAATCCTCCTAAAAGACGAAGGGTAGTAGTCTTGCCGCAACCTGATGGACCAAGGAGAGTAACGAAAGTATTCTCTTTGATGTAAAGATCAAGCTCGTCAAGAACCAGCTGTTTGTCATAGCTTTTTGATACATGGTCGAATTGAATAAATTCCAACGCATTGTCCTCCTTAAATGGGTATTACTTTTGGGTATAAAATAAGCTCCAAATCAGACTCGAACTGACGACCCCCTCATTACGAGTGAGGTGCTCTACCAACTGAGCTATTGGAGCATTTTTCATGATTTTTCGAGCTTGCGAAGGAAAATCATGAACATGACTTGTGCTTGCCGAAGGCAATTTTAAATGCACAAGTATCCTTATTTAAGTAATGTGATTCTGCGGTATTTAGTCTAATATAATAAGGGTAAAAAATCAATTAAATTGTTGAGAAAATCCCGTTGTTTTATTATAATGACACTTGTATTAATTCTAGAAAAAAATTAGGAGACAGCTATGGCACAGAATAACAGAAAATCCGTTAATATATCAGGAGTTAAATCATTCTTCTGCAGGGAGAATTTACCTCTTATTTCTTTAATTTTACTTGTGATTTTTTCAGTGGCATCAATTATTGTAGCTGCTGCTTGTTTTCACATTAATGTTGTTGTTGCATGCGTAATGGTTATTTTAGAGGCTGGCCTTGCAGCTTGCCTTAATAGAATTCCTATCTGGGTACACGGTTTGGTATTTATTGCACAGATTGTCATTGGTATTATGGCTTCACAGGTTCCATTTATGATACTTATGGCATGTATTTACGTGCTTGCAATTGTATTTTTATTTATTTGGGCAAATCATGAATAAAATTAATTATCAAAAAGAATTAGATAAGTTAATATCACAACTTGAAAAAGAAGGCCGCGTGCCTTCTTTATTGCTACATAGCTGTTGTGGACCTTGTAGCAGCTACTGCATCGAGTATTTATCCCAGTATTTTAATATCACTGTTTTTTACTACAATCCTAATATTTATCCGGATGAGGAATATTATCACAGGGTGAAGGAACAGCAGCGATTTATTGATGCCTTTCCTACAAAGTATCCTGTTCATTTCATTGAAGGAGATTACGATAAGGATAGCTTTTACGCTATTGCAAAGGGCTTAGAGCACGAGCCTGAAAAAGGGGCCCGCTGTCACAAGTGCTATGACCTTCGTCTTAGACGTACAGCTCAGGTTGCAAAGGAAAAAGGGTTTGACTTTTTTTCAACAACACTTACAATATCTCCAATGAAAGATTCTCAGGTTCTCAATGAAATCGGAATTCGTATAAGCGAAGAGCTGGGAGTATCATGGCTTCCATCGGATTTCAAAAAAAGAGAAGGATACAAACGATCTACCCAATTATCAGCGGAATATGATATGTATCGACAGGATTACTGTGGATGCGTTTATTCATATAATGAAAGACAATTACAAAAAGATTTGACTTAAGAATTACGGAGGATTAGTTATGGCACAGTTGTGGGGAGGTAGATTTACTAAGTCTACCGATCAGATGGTTTATGATTTCAATGCTTCTATCACTTTTGATAAAAAGCTATTTGCTCAGGATGTCAGAGGAAGCAGAGCGCATGTAAAGATGCTTGCATCTGTAGGTGTTATTACTGACGAGGAGCGTGATGCGATTCTTGCTGGGCTTGATAGCATTGAAAATGATGTTAATTCGGGAGCGCTGGAGATAACCACTGAGTACGAGGATGTCCACAGCTTTGTAGAGGCTAATCTTATTGATAGAATTGGGGATGCTGGAAAGAAGCTTCACACAGGCCGTAGTCGTAATGACCAGGTAGCCCTGGATATGAAGCTTTACACCAGGGATCAGGTAGAGAAGATTGCAGATGAGCTTTCACATTTACTTGGTACAATTCTTAACATTATGGAAGAGAATATCGATACCATTATGCCAGGCTTTACACATCTTCAGAAGGCCCAGCCTATTACTGTAGCACATCATATGGGAGCTTATTTTGAAATGTTTAGACGTGACGTAATGCGTCTTGCAAATATTCATACTACCATGTGGTCTTGTCCACTTGGTTCTGGTGCCCTTGCAGGTACCACTTATCCTTTGGACCGAGATATGACAGCATCTCTTTTAGGATTTAATGGACCTACCCTTAATTCAATGGATGGCGTTTCAGACAGAGATTATTTAATAGAGTTTTTATCAGCTCTTTCTATTATTCAGATGCATCTTTCTCGTTTTTCAGAGGAGATTATTATCTGGAACAGCAATGAGTATCGCTTTGTAGAGATTGATGATGCATATTCGACTGGCTCATCAATTATGCCACAGAAGAAAAATCCAGATATTGCAGAGCTTGTTAGGGGAAAGACAGGACGTGTTTATGGTTCATTAATGTCACTTCTTACTACAATGAAGGGCATTCCACTTGCTTATAATAAGGACATGCAGGAAGACAAGCAGATGGCCTTTGATGCTATGGAGACAGTTTCAAACTGCATAGTTTTGTTCGATGGAATGCTTTCTACTATAAAGTTTAATAAGGATGTAATGGCTGCTTCTGCAAAAAATGGCTTTACTAATGCTACTGATGCAGCTGATTATCTTGTTAATCATGGTGTACCTTTTAGGGACGCCCACGGAATCATTGGCCAGGTTGTTCTTTATTGTATAAATAAGGGTATTGCTATTGACGATATGTCTTTAGAGGAGCTAAAAGCTATTTCACCTGCATTTGAAGAAGACATATATGATGCTATTTCAATGGAAACCTGTGTAAATAAGCGTCTTACAACAGGTGCTCCAGGGCATGATGCTATGGTTAAAGAGATAGAGTCTAGCAAAGAATTTTTAGAAATTATTCCAAATTTATTTAAATAATAAAAATAAATGCAGGGGATTAGTAATTTTGTATTATTTTCCCTTGCATTTTTTATTCACTTTAATTATAATACACCCTAACGCGGACATTTGTCCGTCATAGAAAAACAAATTTAAGGAGAGTGTTTGAAATGGGCGAGAAATTAAGAGTCGGAATTCTTGGTGGTACAGGTATGGTTGGTCAGAGATTTATTTCTCTACTAGAAAATCATCCTTGGTTTGAGGTTACTACAATTGCTGCCAGCCCAAGAAGTGCCGGACAAAGATACGAAGATGCAGTAGGCGAAAGATGGAAAATGACTACTCCAATGCCAGAAGCAGTAAAGGACATCATCGTAAAGAATGTAAATGAGGTTGAGGAAGTAGCTTCAGAGGTAGATTTTGTATTCTCAGCAGTAGATATGTCTAAGGACGAAATCAAAGCCATCGAGGAAGCTTACGCAAAGACAGAAACTCCTGTAGTTTCAAACAACTCAGCCCATAGATGGACTCCAGACGTTCCTATGGTAGTACCTGAAATCAATCCAGATCATATGAAGGTTATCGAGTTCCAGAAGAAGAGACTTGGTACAACACGCGGTTTTGTTGCAGTAAAGCCAAACTGTTCAATTCAGTCTTATGCTCCAGTACTTACAGCTTGGAAGGAGTTTGAGCCATACGAGGTGGTAGCTACTACATATCAGGCTATTTCAGGTGCAGGAAAGACATTTAAGGATTGGCCAGAGATGGAAGGAAATATCATTCCATTTATCTCAGGTGAGGAAGAAAAGTCAGAGAAGGAGCCACTTAGAATCTGGGGACACATCGAAGACGGTGTTATCGTTCCAGCTGATGATGTAAAGATTACATGCCAGTGTATCCGTGTACCAGTTCTTAATGGTCATACAGCAGCTGTATTTGTTAAGTTTAAAAAGAATCCTACAAAGCAGCAGCTTATCGATGCAATCAACAATTTCTCAGGCGTTCCTCAGGAGCTTAAGCTTCCTAGCGCACCAAAGCAGTTCATCCGCTACATGGAGGAGGACAATCGCCCTCAGGTAGCTCTTGACGTTGATTACGAGAACGGCATGGGCGTTTCAGTTGGCCGTATCCGCGAGGATAGCATCTATGATTGGAAGTTCGTTGGACTTTCTCATAACACAGTTCGTGGTGCTGCAGGTGGTGCAGTGCTTTGTGCAGAGCTTCTTAAGGCTCAGGGCTACATTACAAAAAAATAAGAAATTAGCGGTTTTTGTTGACATTTATTTAACAGCTAATTCACAAGTTATTACCCCTTCTTATGCTAATATAAGTAGGGGTATTTTTTTGATGTAGCTGAGGAGTACTATGGGGATTATCAAAAGCAAATATGTTGCTAACAAAAATTTAACAGTAGTTAGTTCAATAATATGGGCGTTTTTAACCCTTATTTGTATATTCTCTATTGTTTTTTATTCTTATCCCGTGGTTAAGATAGGATATATATATATTATTATTTTTCTTTTTCCATTTCTGATTTTAGCAGGCTTATATGGATATCTAATAAGCATGTTTTCTTTCATAGTATGTCTTCTTGTTGCGCTTATTTTTAAAAGTGATCAGGCATACTCTTTAGCGGTTTTCCTTATTGCTATGTTTTGCTTTTCCTTGTTTTCACAGTATTTTTGGTTTAAAAGTATTGTAAAATCACTTGTTGCAGCTCTCATAACAGCATTAATTACCACAGCTATAGCATTACTTTGCTTTCCAGTTGTAGAGAGAAAAGTGGTTTCAGATCCATTCTGGTATGTAGGATTAGAATATTTTGCTGGAACTTTTCTCATTGTAGCCATTGCTACCATCATAATAGTTTTGTACTTTAATTTGGGATCGGATAGCTCAAAAGCTCTTTTCCCACTGGCCTTTGGATATACTAAAGAGTATCAGAGAAATGAGTTTTATCGAAGATATAATAGAAAAACAAAGGTTAGCATAAAAATTACCTCAATCATTATTGCGGTAGAGGTAATCCTTAGCGTATCTGTTGCTTTCTTTATACCTATTCTCTTCCCAGATTTGAAGGCAATGATGATAGATACAATTAATGTTCAGGAAGTAGATGCTAATATAGAAGATCATAAAGAAGCAATTAATGATTATATATCAGATGCCAGCTATACTATGAATGCTATGGCTATTGCGTTTGATATTAAAATGAGCCTTTTGATGATGTGTGTAGGCGTTCCATTGGCGGCATTCGCTAATTATTATACTAAAAGTACTATCGGAGGACCTTTAGGACTTATGTCTGATTTTATGCATTCTTTTGTTCTTACCAAGGACGAGGACAAGCTGAAGGTTATCAGACAGATAAATAATATGGATGTTAAAACAGGCGATGAGCTGGAAGTACTGGCAGACTATGCAAAATCAACGCTTCTTGAAATGGCTGATTATATTGAAAGATATCAAAAGCAGCAGAAACTTGAGGTAGAGCTTGAAATAGCAAAACAGGCTAGTGATGCAAAATCAAGTTTCCTTTCAAACATGTCTCATGAAATACGTACACCTATTAATGCAATCATTGGTATGAATGAGATGATACTAAGAGAATGTCAGGACAAGCAGATTTTAGAGTATGCTAATAATGCGAAATCTGCTGGAAATTCCTTGCTTTCTCTTGTAAACGATATTCTTGATTTTTCAAAAATCGAAGCAGGAAAGATGGAAATTCTGCCTGTGCAGTACGACCTGTCATCGATGATTAATGATTTGGTAAATCTTATTGCTTCTAGAGCAGAGGACAAAGGTCTTGAATTAGAGATTAATGTAGATAGTTCAATTCCTTCCATACTTATGGGAGATGAGATTAGACTAAAGCAGATTGTTACAAATTTGCTTACTAATGCTGTTAAATATACGGAAAAAGGAAAGGTTGCTCTTAGTGTTTCCTACGAAAAAAATGATGAAAATTCGATTGTACTTCATTTTGAGGTAAGTGATACAGGTATTGGAATCAAGGAAAGTGATATAGCAAAGCTTTACTCACCATTTGAGCGAATTGAAGAAATCAGAAACAGAACTATCGAAGGTACAGGACTTGGTATGAGTATTGTTCGAAAGCTACTGGCTTTGATGGATACAAAGCTAATTGTAGAAAGTGAGTATGGAACAGGCTCTTCATTTAGATTTTTCGTTAAGCAGGATGTTATTTCCTGGGATGAGATTGGAGACTTTAAGACAAAATACAAAGAGTATATTAATTCTATCGAAAAGTATCATCAAAGATTTCAGGCGCCAAATGCAAATATCTTAGTTGTTGATGATACTGAAATGAATCTTACAGTAATAAAGAGTTTGTTAAAGAAGACACTGGTAAATGTGGATACAGCTATCAGTGGATTTGAAACTTTAGAAAAGGTAAAAGAAAAGAAATACGATATTATATTCCTGGATCACAGAATGCCAGAGATGGATGGTATTGAAACCTATGAGAGAATGAAGGTTTTAACTGGAAATCTTAACAAGACTACACCAGTAATAGCCCTCACTGCAAATGCTGTTTCTGGAGCTAAGCAGGAATATCAAAGCATTGGTTTTAACGATTATTTAGCAAAGCCGGTAAATTCCTATGAATTGGAAAAGATGATGGAATTTTATTTGCCACCAGAGAAAATCGAGTCTGTAGCTATAGATAACGGATTTGAGAAATACTTTGATGGAGAGCTTCAAATTCCTGAGGACAGTTTTCTTAAAAACATTAAGGAAGTTGATTTGAAGGAGGCTGTTGTTAATTGTGGCGGAGCTGACGTTTTAGAAAATGTTGTGAAAGATTTTCTTATTTCACTTGATAGCAAGGCTGATGCCATTGAAAATTATCTGAATGAAGGAGATTTAAGAAATTATACTGTATTAGTTCACGCACTAAAGAGCTCTGCTAGATTAATCGGAGCTATGCAGCTTTCAAAGATGGCAGCTAATCTTGAGGCTGAAGGAAATGAAGGTAATTTAATTGCTTTACACGAGCTAACACCTGCTCTTCTGGAAAAATATAGAAGCTATAAGGAAAATCTAAAGGCCGCCTTGGAGGAAGACGATAATTCTGACAAGCCTGAGATATCTGAGGAGGAATTAAAGCGTGCCTTCAAGGATATAAGAGAGCTGGCAGAGGCATATAATTATGACGCCATTGATTATATTATTTCTATGTTAGGAGATTATAGTATTCCTGAGGATTATAAGGAGACTGTAAATAAGATTAAACAATTGACCGTTGCAGTTGACAGAGATGGAATTTTGGAACTATTGTAAGTGTTGTTTGGTTTCTCATAAGAGGATTTTACTATGGAAAAGAGACTTGTATTAGTTGGTGATTCAAAAAGCTTTATGGTTTCATCAATTGCCAAGGAATTGACGGATTCCGGATTTGAAGTTATTCAGGCCTCAAGCAACGTAAATGAGCTGAATGGAATTCAAGAACGTCCGTCTGTTTTTCTTGTTTATATTGATGATTTTGGAGAAATGGATGATTTATTTATATATCTGAAGGACAGCACATTAGAAGGTGATATTTCCCTATCTATTATAGGGTCCCAAAATGATATAGATAGGGTAAAAAATCTTATGCCCAATACGCCTCTTGCGGCATCCTTCCTACGTCCAATCAATGTAAAAGAAATGGCTATTACCATGGAGAAGGTTATTCTAGCAGAGGATGAACGTCTCCAAAACAAAAAGATACTTGTGGTAGACGATGATGGAACCATGCTTAGAACTATCAAGAGTTGGCTGGAAGGTCACTATCAGGTATTTATGGTTAACTCTGGTATGGCAGCCATAAAGTTTTTGGCAAAAAATAATGTTGATTTGATTCTTTTGGATTATGAAATGCCTGTTACTTCTGGACCGCAGGTTTTAGAGATGCTCCGGTCTGAACCAGATACAGCAAATATTCCGGTTATGTTTTTGACAAATAAAAGTGATAAAAACTCTGTTTTGGCTGCAGTGGATTTGAAGCCCGAGAAATATTTACTTAAAACTATGAAACCTATGGAAGTGCTGAAGTCAATAAATGAGTATTTCGAGAAAGAAAAGGGGAAAAGTTATTAAAATCTACAAAATATTAAATTTGAATAAAATTCTTTTTTGGTGTAGTCTGCTAAAGTAAAATATGTTATGATAGTAGCCGTACTAATAGAACGAAATATTTGCTAGGGAGAAAATGTTATGGTTACTAGATCAAATGAACTTAAGAAGTTAGACACTATTTACCAAAGTAATGCTAATAATCTTATTCTTTTGTATGGTAGAAATGGTTGCGCAAAAGAGAGTCTTTTGGACTCTTTTACAACAGGTAAGTCATACTTCTATTACAGAAGTCGTCAGTGCTCTGATGCCAAGCAACAGGCATATTTTGACAAGCAGATGCGAGAGACCTACAACTATCTTAAGGTAGGACAGGACTATGAAGAGACATTCAAGAATTTTCGCTCAAAGGATGGCTCTAAGCTTGTTTTAATTATTGATGAAGCGCAGTATTCTATCAAAAAGAATACAGAGCTTTTTAATGCGTTAGTTGCTCTTAAAAACCGTAAACTTTACCCTGGTAAGGTTATGATTATAATCGTAAGTTCATCTATTGTCTGGGCTCAGAACAATTTCGCGGAAATAGTTGGTTCCCAGAAGTCTGCAGTAGATGAGTCTATCAAGCTTGAAAATCTTTCTTTCCTTGATATTGTAAGAGCTTTTCCTGAGTATTCAGTTGCCTCTTGTGTCAGCACTTACGGTATTATCGGTGGTGTGGCAGAGTATGTGGATCGCTGGAATGGAAGAAAGAATATTAAGGCTAATGTCTGTGAAAATATCCTTAGTCCTACAGGTTTTCTTTATAAGGAGGCAGAAGGATATATTTCTTCCGAGCTTCGCGAACTCTCATGTTACAATACGATTCTTGGTTCTATAGCCGCAGGAAATGAAAAATTAAATGATTTGTTCGAGGACACAGGATATTCTCGCGCAAAGATTTCCGTTTATATGAAAAATCTTGCTGCATTCGATGTGATAGACAAGGTTGTTTCATTTGAAACAGGTGGATGGGATAACACAAAGAAAGGGGTTTATAGAATTGTAGATCCTTACATTAACTTCTGGTTTACTTTTGTATATCCTCATTTATCAGAGCTTATTTCACGTACACCAGAGTCCTTCTATAACGAGTTCATTTATCCGAATTTGGATAAATATCTTCAGAAGTATTTTATAGATGTTTGTCGTGAGTATTTGCATCTTTTAAATGTTGTAGATCAGCTTCCAATCAAGCTTGTAAAGATTGGCACCTGGGTGGGTAAGGAAGGTAATATTGATGTTATCGGTCAAAGCTCTAACAGGGAAAATGTTGTAGGTATCTGCAACTGGGCTGAAAAGCAGATGAGCTATGCTAGATACGAAGAATTACTTGAATCTATGAAGAAGGCTCGCATTACTGCAAGAACAATTTATTTGTTCTCAGCTACTAAGTTTGACGACAAGCTTGTAGAGCTTTCAAAGGAAAATAAAAATGTTGTTCTGGTAGACATGACAGAGCTATAATTGATATAATAAATAAGAATTTTACAGGAAGAAGCCTTTGCAAATTTCATTTGCAGAGGCTTTAAGTTTTGTTAAATTTAAAAATAATTTTTAGGGAGTATTGTTTTGGGAAAAAAGCTTATCATCACAGAGAAACCATCAGTAGCCAGAGACTTTGCCAGGGTGCTAAAGGTCAGTGGTAATAATAATGGTTATATTGAAAATGGTGAGTATGTCGTTAGCTGGTGCTATGGACATTTGGTTCAGATGGTTTATCCAGAGGAATACGACATTAAATATAAAAAATGGAATCTTGAGGATTTGCCATTCCTCCCTCAGGATTATAAATATGGTGTTGTAGAGTCTGCTAAGGAGCAGTATAAGGTAGTTAATTCTCTTTTACACAGAGATGATATTGATACTGTCTATTGGGCTGGTGACTCGGGAAAAGAAGGACAGACCATCGAGGAAAATATTCGTAATTACGGTGGAGTTCGTGAGGGCATGACCGAGCTGCGTGTATGGATTGATTCCCAGACTGATGATGAAATCCTTAGAGGAATTCGTGAGGCAAAGCCTATGAGCGATTATGCTAGGCTTGGTGCTTCCGGTATTATGCGTACCATCGAGGATTACAGTCTTGGCATCAATTTTTCCAGAGCTCTTTCTGTTAAATATGGAAGATTAATTAATGATGCAGCTGCCACAACAGGATATTCAGCTATTGCCATAGGGCGTGTTATGACCTGTGTTCTTGGAATGGTTGTTGAAAGAGAACGAGAAATCAGAAATTTCAATGAAGATCCATTCTTCAAGGTGATTGGAAAGTTTTCTGATGGCTCATTTCCAGCTGAGTGGAAAGCGGTAGATGGTTCTAAATATTTCGAGTCTCCGCTATTATATGGCGACAAGGGAAATGGCTTTAAAGAAAAAGAAAGTGCTGAAAAGTTAATTGCTGAATTAACAAATCTTTCCGCCAAATTAGTAGATAAAGATACTGGAATTTCAAAGAAAAAAGCTCCACTTTTATTTAACCTGGCAGAGCTACAGTCTGAGTGTTCTAAGAGATTCAAGATTTCTCCAGCTCAGACCCTTGATATTATTCAGGAATTATATGAAAAGAAATATACTACATATCCTAGAACTGATGCCAGAGTTCTTACTACAGCAGTAGCAAAGGAAATCAGAAAGAACCTTTATGGACTTCAGAATTATGGTCCTACAGTAAATTTTGTTAAGGATATAATTGGAAAACAAAAGTTTGTTGGAATAGAAAAGACATCATATACAGATGACAGTAAGGTTACAGACCACTATGCGATTATTCCTACAGGTCAGTGTAATGGTATTGATAAGTTATCACCTCTTAGCCAGAGAGTTTACGATTTGATTGTACGTCGTTTCTTATCAATTTTTTATCCTCCTGCAGAATACAAAAATGTAAAGGTTACTGTTCAGGTAGGCGATGAAAAGTTCTTTGCAGGAGCAAAGGTTCTGGTGAAGCCTGGTTACCTTGAAATTGCTGGTATTCCAAAGGCAAAAGATTCGGCAGATTCAGATGGCGAGGAGGCTGAGGATAGCGAGGAAAGCTTCTCGAAGGAAGATTTTGTTAAATTCGTGGAATCTTCTAATATAGGAGATGAGGTTTCTGTTGTCGGATTTGATCTCAAAGAAGGAAAAACATCTCCGCCTAAGAGATATACATCAGGTTCTCTTATTCTTGCTATGGAAAATGCAGGAAAGCTTATAGAGGATGAGGAACTGCGAGAACAGATAAAGACTACTGGTATCGGTACATCAGCTACAAGAGGCGAAATTCTCGAGAAATTAGTACGTATTGGATACCTCAATCAAAATAACAAGACTCAGGTCATCACACCAGAAAAGCTTGGAGAGATGATTTATGAGGTAGTTCTTCTTACAACACCATCACTTTTAAAGCCAGAGCAGACTGCAAACTGGGAAAAGGGATTGGAAGGTATTATAAATGGCTCGGTAGAGTTTACGGATTATCGAAGTCAGCTGGAAGATTATATTCGACGTGAAACAAAGAATATGATAGACCAGGATCTCACCCAGACTATTGCCATGAACATTAATCAGTTTACTGGCAAGGATTCTAAGGGAGTGGCTACTAGAAAGCCTCTTGGAATCAAATGTCCTAAATGTGGAGGAGAGCTTACAACTACATCCTTCGGATATGGCTGTACAAACTACTTTGATGATAATATAAAATGTAAATTTAATTTAGGACAGGTTGCTGGAGTTGATATTCCAGAAGAACAATTTAAGAAATTAGTCACTGAAGGTAAGACAGATTTAATAGAAGGCTTTAAGAGTAAATCAGGTAAGCCATTTAAATCAGTCCTTAAAATGGAAAAGAACGAAGATGGAGAATTTGTTACTTCATTTGATTTTTCTGAGACACCTACAGAATTCATAGAGGGCTTAAATTGCCCTGCCTGCGGTGGAAGAATTTTCCAGACGGCTTACGGTTTTGCCTGCGAGCATAGATTTCAGGAGGAAAATCAATGCTATTTCTCAATCGGAGAAGTTGCAGGAAGAAAGCTTACTGTAGATGAGTTCAGTGCTCTTATTAAAGAAGGGGTTACTCCTGTACTTAGTGGTTTTAAATCAAAGACTAATCAAAAATTTGATGCAAAGCTTAGAATTAAAACTAACGAAGAAGGAAAAAAGGTAATTTCCTTTGACTTTGATGGAATTGAAGCTACCAAGCTGGAAGGCTGCAAGTGTCCAGACTGTGGTGGAAGTATTGTTGTAAAAATGTCAGGCTATGGCTGTGTAAACTACAGCTCTTCAGATGAAGATTCCTGCAAATTCTACATTGGAAAGACTATTGCAGGAAAGAATATTAGCCCACAGGTTGCTACACAGCTTTTGACAGAAGGCAAAACAGATACTTTACGAGGCTTTAAAGGAAAATCTGGAAAGAAATTTGATGCGATACTAATTCTTAAAAAGAATGAAGAGTCTGGTAGGACTGAGGTTGTGTTTGACTTTGATAATGCTGAGCCTAATTTTGTTCCTGATATTGTTTGTCCTGATTGTGGAAGCAAAATAGTAAAGACTAATTTTGGATTTGCATGTGAAAAGTATTTTGATAAAGAGAACAAATGTGATTTTGTAATTGGTGAAATTGCATCTAAAAAGCTTACAGATGCTGATGTTAAGGAGTTGCTTTCAACAGGAAGTACAAAGACAGTCAGAGGATTTAAGGGAAAGTCTGGTAAAAAGTTTGATGCCTGCTTGGTACTAAAAAAGAATGAAGAAACAGGAAAGCACGAAATCTCCTTTGATTTTGACAATGTAGAGGCAAAAGAAATCAAGGATGTTTCCTGCCCAATATGTGGAGGGAAGATAGTAGTTACTCCGTTTGGCTATGGATGCAGCAATTACAATAAAGATGATCCTGATAATTCCTGTAAGTTTAATATTGGCCAGGTAGCAGGAGTAAAGCTAAAGGAAGCTCAGGTAAAAGATCTCCTTACAAATGGAATAACTGATACCATATCAGGCTTTAAATCCAAGAAAGGTACAAAGTTTGATGCGAAGCTTACCCTTTCAAAGGATGAAAATGGTAAAGTTACAGGAATAGGTTTTGTCTTTGAGGATGAAACTAAGGAAATGCCAGGTCTTACATGTCCTAAATGTGGTAGTCCGATTATAAAGAATCATTTTGGCTATAAATGCAAGAATAATGTTCAGGACAACGTGGACAGTTGTAATTTCTTTGTAGGCAAGGTTGCCGGGGTGGAAATCCCAGAAGACCAGTTTACAAAATTAATTACTGAAAAACGAACAGATGTTATTACTGGATTTTTAAGCAAAAAAGGTTTATTCTTTGATGCGAGATTAAAACTTAATGATGAGTTTAGAACAGAATTTGATTTTGAAAACTTTAATGGTCAAAACTAATTTAGATAGGAGTTTACAATGGAACAAGCTAAAATTAAATCTATGTATAATTTAAATGAGACTATTGCTGCTGATTTATTTGAGGGCAAGGATTATCCTTGGGAGGTTCTTCCAGAGATTTCTGACTTCATTAAGAAGTTAGGTCCTACTCTTGATCCTGAGAAGTTTGAGCAGCGTGGAGAGGATATCTGGGTAGCTAAATCTGCAAAAGTTTTTGATTCAGCATATCTTAATGGACCACTTATTATTGATGAGGATGCAGAGGTTCGTCAGTGTGCTTTTGTTAGAGGTTCTGCAATTGTTGGTAAAAACTGCGTTGTAGGAAATTCTACAGAGCTTAAGAATGTTGTTCTTTTCAATAATGTACAGGTTCCTCACTATAATTATGTTGGTGATTCTGTATTAGGATACAAGTCTCATATGGGAGCAGGCTCCATTACATCAAATGTTAAATCAGACAAGACATTGGTTGTTGTAAAGGCCCGTGATGGAGAACAGATTGAAACCGGTCTAAAAAAATTTGGTGCAATGCTTGGAGATAATGTAGAGGTTGGATGCAATTCCGTGCTTAATCCTGGTACTGTAGTTTGCCCTCGTTCTAATATTTATCCTCTTTCTCCAGTTAGAGGTGTTATTGAAGCAGATAGCATCTTTAAATCACAGGATAATATAGTTAAGAAAAATTAAATTTATTACAATTTTTTGCCTGTCCGTAATTGGACAGGCTTTTTTAATAGTAAATAAACAAAATAAACATATTATTGTTATAAGATAAGCATGAACTGTGTACTCAAGGATTATACGGGGGTGTGGTTTTGAGTTTTCACTATACTAAAAGAAACTATAGTACATATTATCTTGTATTTTTTGTCGTTATAGGTTTATTACTAAATATCTGTATTAATTTGCTAGTGACAAAAATGGGTATTCCTATGTATTTTGACACGATAGGAACAATTTTTGTTGCTTTTCTAGGAGGCTCATTGCCAGCGATTATCACTGGTTTATTAACAAATCTAGTCTTGAATATTTTTGTTCAAGGTTATCTATATTTTTCTATTATTAATGTAATTATTGCCGTGCTGGCATCTTGGTTTTTTCATTATTTTAAATCCTCAAAAGCATTACAGGCCATATATTTTATTCTATCATCCGCTGTAATTTGCTCAGTTATTGGGATGGGAATTCAGTCCTTGATAACTGGGCTCCCAATGGAGGCCGGAGTAGAGGAAGTATCGCAGCTTATCTATAAGGGCGACGGAGGGATGTATGTATTGACATTGATGTTTGTGTCCTTCTTTTTAAATATTGTTGATAAGGGAGTTTCTTTAATAATTGCATATTTGGGGTATACGCTTGTTCCTGAAAAATTACGTATAGATATATCAAACTATGGCTGGAAACAAAAGCCATTAACTGTAGAAGAGGTAAGGGCTGCAAGAAATCTAAATACTAGCAGAAGAATATCGCAAAATGTTTCATTTATTCTTTCAACAACTATTATATTACTAAGTATTATCCTAATTTGGATAAGTATTACTTTTTATTATGATGATTGTAAAGATGAGTATACAGACGAAGCATTTGCGATAGTAGAAAGTGCAGCTTCTTTTATAAACGGAGATGATATTAATGAGTATGTAAGGTGGGGAAAGAAGGCTACAGGCTATTTGAACCTTGAAAAGCAGCTGAAGATGCTATTAAACAATACTCAGGGTGTAGTAAAGCTTTCTGTTTTTATCCCAGAGCAAAATGGATATCTTTATATTTTTCAAGAGGCTAAACCGGGGGTTCCAATATTAGAAAATGGCAAACTTTTGCCTTATGAAGAGCACCTTTATCCATATGCTGATCGTTTTAGACGCAAAGAAGTAGTAGATGAAATAATGTTTAGTAGTGATAAACGGATTATGTCTGCATCTTATCCTATTAGAAATTCAGATGGGGACATAATCAGTTACGTGATAGCTGATGTATATATGTCTTTCCTTTCCGAATATGCAAGAGATTATTTGATTAAAACGTTTCTTTGCTTTTCAGGCTTTATAGTTATGATTTTAATCTTTGGATTTAATCAGGCGGGATATGATTTGGTTGTCCCAATCAACAGTATTACAAAGGCTGCCAGCGATTTTTTGGATAGTCATGGTGATCAAAAGGCGTTGGACGAAAATGTACGAAAAACTCGTGCTATAGGTATACGTACAGGCGACGAAGTTGAACAATTATATTCTACAATATGCAAAATGGAATCAGAGATGGCTGAGTATGTTCGTGATTTGAGACATTTTGCTGATAACAATAAAAAAACTCAAAATGGTTTGATTATTACCCTGGCGGGAATAGTTGAAAGTAGAGATTCTGATTCTAATTCACATGTTAGAAACACAGCTGCTTATGTTCGAATTATATTAAATGGACTAAGGCGAAAAGGCTATTATGCTGAAAAAATATCCGATGAATATATGGAAGAAGTAGAAATGTCTGCACCTCTTCACGATATAGGAAAGATTCATATTCCTGATGCAATATTAAATAAAAGAGGAGAGCTTACTAAAGAAGAGGAAGAGATATATAGATCTCATACTGTATATGGCAGACAAATTATGGACAAGGCTATTTCTACTATTAAAGAAGACTCTTATCTTAAAGAAGCTAGAAATATGGCAGCCTACCATCATGAAAGATGGGACGGTAAAGGCTTTCCTGATGGACTTCATGGCGAGGTTATTCCTTTATCCGCTAGAATTATGGCACTCGCAAATGAATTAGATGATTTGACTGCACCTAGAAAATTCAAAATGACTTATACATTAGACGAGGCTATTGAAATAATAAAAGATGAATCTGGAAAGAGCTTTGACCCAAAATGTGTTGAGGCTCTATTGGAATGCATAAATGAAGTGAAGATGATAAATAAAAACAATAGCTTTAGTAGATTTTGATAGGAGTAAGTTGTAGTATGATTCGACAGTGTAGATTTTTGTCATTATTAATACTGATTTTTGCAATGCTTCTTTCTGTAGGAGAGGGGCCTATTGTTTATGCAAAAGATAATGATGAGAATACAGAAGAAAAAGTTCATCATGGTGGCGGAGGTTACGCTGCCTCTAATCAGCTTGAGGGGTTCGGATATACTACAAAGATTTATGATTCTACAAATGGTCTTCCTACATCTGATGCTAATTATATTTTATGCTCTGACTATGGATATATATGGTTTGGTGGTTATAGTGGAATTATAAGATATGATGGTTCGGGATTTGAAAGACTGGATTCTTATGATGGATTAACAAGTGGTAGAACAATTTTTCAGGATAGTAAAGGACAGATTTGGGTAGGTACCAACGACAATGGTGTGGTTGTTCTTGATGAACAACGAAACCGTAAACAAATTACTGATAAAGATGGCTTGCCTTCTCGTTGCATCAGATCAATTGTAGAAGATGGCAAGGGTAATTTTATTATAGGAACATCAGAAGGTGTGGCTTTTATAGATAAAAACGAAACTATTACACATATCGACGACAATCGAATTGATTCTGGAAAAGTTATAAGGCTTACTTGTGATGCAGCTGGAGATGTATATGGATATTGTGATAATGGCTATGCTTTTCATTTAAAGGATGGCAAACTAATTAAAATACTTAAGGGTTCGGACTTAGGAATAGAAAATATTACCACTTTGATTGCAAATCCTAATGAGGTGGGTAAGGTTTATATTGGTACTAATTCTGGAAACATTTATTATGGCGATTTTGGAACTACAAAACTAAATTTAAAAAGAATAGATGCCGATCCTTTGGATGTGGTTTATTGGATTAGTTATGATTGCGGTAGAATTTGGGCTTCATCACGTAATTATATAGGTTATATAGATGATAAAGATAATTTCTCTGCACTGACAGATCTTCCTATGGACACAGATATTGAAATGCTTACATCTGATTATCAGGGAAATCTTTGGATAGCTTCAAGCACTCAAGGTGTAATGAAGATTGTTGCCTGTAATTTTTATAATATTACAAAAGATTATGAGTGTAATGATTATGTAGTATATAGTACTTATTTGTATAATAATCGATTATACATTGGTTGTGAAAACGGTCTTTTTATTCTAGGAAAAAACGGAAAACTCCTTACAACACCTTTGACCGAGTATATAGGTGAAGCTCGTGTTCGTCATATAAATGTAGATTCAAAAGGAAATATCTGGGTCTGTGTTTACAACTATGGATATGGGCTAGTGTGTCAGAAGGAAAATGGTGAGATTGTTAGTTTTACAATGGACAATGGGTTGGCTAGCGCTCAAGTTCGATGCACATTAGAATTGTCTGATGGCACTATAGCTGTAGGTGGAAATAGAGGAATCAATTTTATAAAGGATTTTGAGGTTCAAAAAAGAGAAAATGATGAAAGCGAAAAAATAGATTCGATAGTTCTGTCTTTATGTGAAAAAAATGGTGATTTGTATATTACAACAGATGGGGATGGAATTTATATCCTAACAGATAGGGGGATAAGATGTTTGACAACTGACAATGGCTTGTCCTCTGATGTTGTGATGCGCATAAAATGGGACGAAGCCCGTGATGTATTTTGGCTGATTACCTCAAATTCTATTCAATATATAAAGAATGATATTGTTGTCACGGTTTCATCTTTCCCATACAACAATTGTTATGATATTTACTTTGAAAGGAATACAGACGATTTATGGGTTTTAGCATCTAACGGTATTTACTTAGTTAACGCTAAAAATATGATTGATGATATGGTCAAGGATTACAGGCATTTTAATATCCTTAATGGTATGCCAAGTATTCCTACTGCAAATGCGTATAGCTTTTTAGATGATGAGTCTAATATGTATGTTTCAAGTCGCAATGGTGTTTGTAAATTTGATATTGATAAATTCGTGGATGAAAACTTAGATATTAAATTTGCTATTCATTCAGTAATAAGTGATGGAGTAGAAATTTATCCTGACGAAAGCGGAAAATACGTTATACCTGCCGGTGCAAATAGAATTACTTTTGTACCTGCAATCTTAGACTATGCCGAAACAAATCCTAAGGTACATGTGAGTCTGGATGAGGTGGCTGATGATGGAATTACTTGCGAATTAAGCCAACTTAGACCTCTTGATTATACAGGTCTTAAATATGGAACATATAATTTGAGAATCCAGCTTCTCTCACAAAGCGGAAATGAGGTGATTCGTGAAAAGCTTTTTACTATTGAGAAAAAGCCTTTGTTTTTTGAAATGATTTTAGTGCAAGCATTTATGGTGTTTATGTTTGTTGTAATAGGTGGTATTTTGGCTTGGAGAATCCTGCTTAGAACCACTATAAGTAAACAATATATAAAATTACAGGAAATGAAAGATGAATTAGTAAGGGCGCGTAGCGTTAAAGATATTTTTCTTACTAATATTTCTGATTTCCTTAGAACGCCTTTGATTACTATTATGGGAGCAGATGAAATGATTTTAAGAAGAGACCCTACGGTTACTTCTAATGAATATTTCTTTTCAATAATTAATGATGCATTGGATATTAAAAAAGCTTCTGAAAATCTACTTGAATTAATTGATGCATTGATTAATATTTCCAAAATTGAATCTGGAAAGATGACTTTATCAGAAAAGGAGTATGACACTGTAGAGGCTATGCGAAGTGCGGTTTCTATAACTCGTCATCTTTGCAATGATAAGGGACTTTCTTTTGAAGTGGAAGTAGACGAGAAAATGCCAATACGTTTATACGGAGATTTGGATAAGCTAAGTCAAATTTTATGGTCCTTATTAGTTAATGCAGTTAAATATACAAATATCGGTGGAGTAATCTTAAGAGCCACTGTAGATTCAATTGAAAATGGATATTGTAATTTAAGCATATCTGTCAAGGATACTGGACTTGGTTTTAAAGAAGAATTTAAGGAGATAATTTTTAATTCCTTTGAATCTCTTGGAAATGTAACGGACGCTCCTCCTTATGATTTCGGATTAGGATTAACATTATCTCAAATGTATGCAAAGTTAATGGGTGGAACAATAGAGGCTAAAAGTGAATATGAAAATGGAGCAGAGTTTATCCTTAAATTCAAACAAAAGATAATTGATTCTACAGAAGTAGGAGCATTTAGAGACAGGGAATTTAAGGTAACTAAGGGGCTTTATGTTCCTAATTTTATTGCTCCAGAAGCAGAGGTACTGATAGTTGATAACGATATAAAGAGCCTTAATATTATTAGGCGTCTTTTGAAAGATACAAAGATGTTTGTAGGTGAGGCATCTACAGCTGAAGAGTGCCTGGAGAAAATTAAGTTTGGAAATTATAACGTTGTTTTAATGGATTACAATATGCCAGATATGGAGACTTCAGAGATTTTATCAAGAATCCATCAAATCAATGAAAAATTACCTGTTTATGCATTGACTGCTATGAGAATGGAAGAAGAGGAGTTTTATCTTGCTAAGGGATTTAAGGGCGTTTTGCTAAAACCTGTTGATAGCGATTTGTTAGAAAAGACTATCATGCGTCACATTCCTTCGAATATTTATATGAGACTATCTGATACAGAGGGAAACGAAGGAGAAGATATCGAATTACCAAAAGATAAAGAGTGGCTTTATGAAGTAGAGGAAATTAACGTATCAGATGGAATCAGAGAATCTGGTGGTGCTGGAAAATATCTAGCTTCTTTACGAATATTTATGGACGCATTAAATACTTATGCAAATGGTATAGAGGATGCATATAAAAATCTTGATATTAAACATTACACTATAAAGATGCACAGCTTAAAAACTTCTTTTGTAGTTGTAGGAGCAAATGATTTGATTTCTTTGGCTGAAGCTTTGGAGGCAGCTGGAAATCGTAATGACGTAGATTACATTACCGAAAATACGGATAAATTTTTGTCGGACTGTAGGATACTTTATACCAAACTTACAAAGTTGCATTCATTGTAGGAAGGATCTGTGTAGGATGTTGGAATTCTTTATTAAACATCAATTGGATATGATGCTGGCTCTTAGTAGTATCTGTGGTACTATAGCCATATTTGTAATTGTGGCTAGAGCTTTGCCATTAAGTAGAAGACTTACACTTTTGTTCTTAGAATTAAGTGCAACAATTCTGCTTTATACAGATAGACTTTCGTATATCTATAATGGAGATATATCTAAGTTTGGATTTTTTATGAATCGTTTTTCTATTTTCATGACCTATCTATTTATGGATGTGATTGTTTTAGCCTTCAATCTCTATCTTATAGATTTATATAAAAATGAAGGAAAAATGGAAAAGGCACCTAAGCGCCTTGAGATGTGCAATGTTTTAATGCTTATTGGTTGCTTTCTTTGTGTAGTGGGCGGTCTGACAGGAATTTACTATACATTTGATTCTAATAATATTTATAGCAGAGGGCCAGGATATATTCTGAGTTATATATGTCCTTTCCTGGTGCCATATATTCAATTGTCTACAATTGTTCATTATAGAAAACTATTAAAACCAATAATAAATTTTTCAAATGTTATTTTTATTGTCATTCCTCAAATATGTTCTCTTATACAGCTTAAAGCTTATGGAACCTCAGTAACCAATATAGGTATTATTTTAACTGCTATTATTATTTATGTAGTAGCTTTATCAAATCTAAATAGTGATATTGAAGAAGCTAAGCGCAATGAAATTGATTATCTTAGAAAAGCTCAGGAAAGTTCGCAACGTTTATTCGATCAGACTGCTTCAGCTTTTATGGGAGCTATTGAATCTAAAGATGTTTATACATTGGGACATTCAGCTCGCGTTGCAAATTACGCCAAGGCTATAGCTAAAACCAGTGGGAAGAGTGATAAAGAATGTGATGAGATATACTACGCAGCTCTTTTACATGATATTGGAAAGGTTGGACTTCCTGAATCAATATTAAATAAGGGCAGAGCCTTAAATGATGAGGAAAGGAAAATCTATCAGAGAAAGACCATTATCGGTGCTGATATTCTTTCTAATATCACAGAATATCCGTTTTTGAAGGATGGGGCTCATTATCATCATGAAAGATATGATGGCAGTGGTTATCCTGAGCATTTAAAAGGGGACGAAATTCCGGAAATAGCAAAAATTATCGCTGTTGCAGATTATTATGATCATTTGACATCTAGAAAGTATAACAGAGATGCTTATCCGCAATTAATGGTTAGGGAAGAATTTATAAAGAGTTCTGGTACTAAATTTGATCCACGGTTTGCTGCTATAATGATTAGCCTTATAGACAATGATAAAGATTACACACTTCGGGAAAATGTTGAGGATATAAATAACAGTCCTGAAGAGTATCTTGCAATAGGTGAGTACAGAAGTAAGGTTACTAAAGGTATACTTATTGATAATAAAATTACTAAGATTAGTTTCGAATGGAGTCTTGATAATAATTCTCCAACTGGATTCTCCGCACCTTCTATTATTGTGTTTGACGCATATGATGGAAGAATTCATTCTGATGAGCGAAGTATTAATGCTTTTGCCTATCAGGAATATGGTGAAATCTGGTTTAATGGACATCATAATTCAACCAAGGCTGTAAATATGGATGTAACCATATCTCAAAAGGATGGTAGCAGCTTTGAGTTTTATAATGCTGCCTATGAGATTACAGCTGCTAAATGTGGTGACCATGTTAAAATTAGCATAGCCAGTAAATCAGAAGTAGTTGATGTAATAATTGCCTTGCCAGAAAACTCTAAGTATACATATATAGGTATTACAGGAGAATATTGCCAAATCAACAACATTATAATAGAAAGAACAGAAGAGGAGTTCACTGACAGTCAGTTTACAAGAATTGCTTCAAAGAGTAATTTCATAAATAGGCTTGAAGGAGATTTACCTAATATTCAAATTGATAGATTTCGCAGTGCATCAACTGTTGGAACTCTTATTACAGATGGTCTTAATTGTGAGTTCCATACTATGAGTTTGCCTTCAGCAAGCTTTATTTGGAATTGTCCATATATAGTTATTTTTTCTTCGGATGATGGACAGGTGGATGGACATAATTATCTGGAATATGCTCTTATACAAATGACTGGAGAATTAAAGAGTGATTCCACCCTTGCAACAAATGATCCTGTATTAAAGAAGACTAGAGAATTTAAGAATTGGGATACCTGGAAGGAAAAGAATAAAAAGGGTATGGAGTGCCATATTTCATTTAGAATTAATGGTAATTCTTTGGAGATGGCAATTGAAAATTCTGATTTTAGAATAAAGAATACAACTATGTTTTTGCTTATGCCAGACAAGCTATATTTTGCTATTACAGGAGATCAATGTGCTATTACAGACATTAGAATTTATGATTGAAATGATGTCTTACTTCAGTAAATAACAATTAGTCAAATTTTTAACAAAAAGTTTAAAAGAATACTTTACTAAACAAACAAAAAATGAGAAAATATTCTCGATAGCGCGCTTATGTTTATAAGCACGTTCTAAATTATGTCATTAATGTAAGTAGCAATTACATTTTAATGGTCATTAATCGAACGAAGAAAGGAGTTCTACAATGATTTACACAAAAGAAGTAGAAAACATGTGTCCTGTAGCTAAGGGCGCAAAGCATGAACCAGCTCCTATCCCTGAAGAGGGAAAATGGGTACACGCTAAGCAGATTTCTGATATTAGCGGTTTCACACACGGTGTAGGCTGGTGTGCTCCACAGCAGGGTGCCTGCAAATTATCTTTAAATGTTAAGAATGGTGTTATTGAGGAAGCTCTTGTTGAGACAATTGGTTGCTCAGGTATGACACATTCAGCTGCTATGGCAGCAGAGATCCTTCAGGGAAAGACAATCCTTGAGGCTCTTAATACAGACCTTGTTTGTGATGCTATCAACACAGCTATGAGAGAGCTTTTCCTTCAGATCGTTTACGGACGTACACAGTC
>JAEEGF010000922.1_pt1 | contig 26995 bp, 24 predicted proteins | sample 9134171 | NCBI WGS metagenome assembly JAEEGF01 (sample SAMN16246542, study PRJNA631951) | gut metagenome | biome: gut microbiome; feature: rumen; material: AP-attached | host: Bos | place: Iran: Karaj | collected 2018-10 | reverse complement strand
CTAAAAACACTCCTTATTTGTTTCCTGAAACTCTCTCCAATCGAATACTGCCTCTACTGAAGCAATACCAACCTCTATCATATCATCATCTGGCTCCATAACAGTGAGCTTTTGTAAAAGAAGCCCTGGAGCAGAGAAAATATTAACGATTTTATTATCATAACGGCCGGCCAGTCTGATGAACTCAAAGGATACACCAGCGATGAATGGCACCAGCACTAAACGTGCCAACAGCCTAATCCATGTGTTTTCAAAGGTTATGAACATGAAAACAAACACAGAAATAATAAAAACTATAAAGATAAAACTGGTTCCACAGCGTTTGTGGAAGCGAGTAGACTTGCGAACATTTTCAACTGTAAGTGGAAGTCCTGACTCCACGCAGTTGATGCATTTATGCTCCGCCCCGTGGTACATGAAGGTGCGTCTAATGTCCTCCATGCGAGAAATGGCTACCACATATCCAATAAAGATGCCGATACGAAGGATGCCTTCCACAAAAGCTATAAGGGCCTGGGAGCTAACCACTCTATTTAAAAGTAATGATATGAAATATGGCAATGCAAGGAATACTAAAAGTGCAAGCACAAAGGAAAGAAAAAGTGTGCCGCCCATTTCAGCCTTTTCCTTTTTCTCAAGCTTCTTAAGCTCCTCCTCTGACATTTTTGATTTGTCAGGAGCTTCCTCATCCTCAAAAAAGCTGGCTGAAAACATCAGCGTGCCAAGTCCAATCACCAAGGAATCAATAAAAGAAACCATACCTCTAACGATTGGTATCTTGTGCCAGATGTCATTAATATCTCTTGTTTCTTTAACCTCTACAGCAATGTCTTTATCTGGCTTTCTGACTGCTACGGCGTATTGCTTGCCGTTGCGCATCATGACACCTTCCATTACTGCCTGTCCGCCTATTCCCGAATACTTCATAACATACCTCTCAAACGTAATAAAGGGCTGAGACAAACATCTCAACCCTTACGTGTCCATAAATCAAACTACTTTGCGTCAATACCGTACTTCTTATTGAACTTGTCAATACGTCCACGAGCCTGTGTAGCTTTCTGCTGGCCTGTGTAGAATGGATGACACTTAGAACAAATTTCTACGTGGATGCTCTCCTTTGTAGAACCTGTTACGAATGTGTTACCGCAGTTGCAAGTAACTGTAGCCTGGTAATAATCTGGATGGATACCCTGTCTCATTTGATTTCACCTCTCATTAAATATTTTTACAATTTCCAACTGTAATTTGGTGAGATTTTAATAACCTCAAAGAGCTGCCAAATGCGTAAACTACGCATTTCATCCCGATTAACAGCTTTATGAGTATAACATCAGTTCATTAGTATGTCAAGTATAGAGTCGTATACCAATTCACTGCGTACTTTCCAGTTGTTACAAAGGGTTTCGGCCTGTTCCTTGGAGCCTACATGGAAGGATAAATCCATGGTAGGAATATCATTTTCAGTGATGCGAAGCTGCACCACATAGCCGCCTCTATCGGCCTTGAAATAAGTGGCCTTGTAAGAGTTTTCCTCTCTCATCTGAATAGAATGAAGCTTGAGATATTTGTTAATGTCCTTGGAAAGAGCTGGAGTTATTTTCTCCTTGAAAAGCTCTAAGGTCTTTTTGCCTTCCTCTGTAATGGAATATGTTGTGTTGTTGTGTGTTGTTTTAGCATCAATCAGGCCTGCTTCTTCATCATCGCTAATGGCCTGCTGTGCTGTGAAATAATCTGTTAAATCCCCGTCCAAAAAGAAATCGGTGATTTGGCTATTACTAAGAGGAAATCCGCTCCTATGCAGTAACTCTAGTATGGTAATCTTGTAAATAAAATTTGGTTCTGCCATGATGTCCTCACCTTTAAAACTAAAACTAAAAACTAAATAACTCTCTTGCGAATAATCATGTCGATGTATTCATCATTGCTCTTGGTGTGAGCAAACATATTAAGGATGGTTTCAACTGCATCCTCTTTTCTGGCACCGTTTATCGCCTTGCGCATGATTTCCATAGCATCAAGCTCTTTTCTTGTAAGAAGAAGGTCCTCACGACGTGTACCAGATGCTGTAATATCAACAGCTGGGAAGATTCTCTTTTCAGAAAGTCTTCTGTCAAGGATAAGCTCCATGTTACCTGTACCCTTGAACTCCTCGTATACAACGTCATCCATCTTTGAACCTGTCTCTACAAGAGCTGTTGCAAGGATTGTAAGAGATCCGCCCTCTCTCATGTTTCTAGCAGCACCAAAGAATTTCTTTGGCATGTGAAGAGCTGCTGGATCAAGACCACCTGAAAGTGTACGGCCTGATGGCTGAACTGTAAGGTTGTAAGCTCGAGCAAGGCGAGTGATAGAGTCAAGAAGAATCATAACATCCTGACCATGCTCTACAAGGCGCTTTGCACGCTCGATAACCATCTCAGATACACGTCTGTGGTGCTCTGGGCTCTCGTCGAAGGTAGAGTAGATAACCTCTACATTGCGGCTGTTTCGCATGGTGTCCTTCATATCTGTAACTTCCTCAGGACGCTCATCAATCAAAAGAATAATAAGGTGCATGTCTGGGTGTGAGTAGTTAACAGATGTGGCAACCTCTTTTAAAAGTGTGGTCTTACCTGCCTTAGGCTGGGCAACAATCATACCACGCTGTCCCTTACCGATAGGGCTCACAAGGTCTACGATACGCATTGCAACTGAGCTGCGCTGACGCTCAAGACGAATACGCTCATTTGGGAATATAGGAGTAAGATCCTCAAAATTTGGTCGTCTTGTGGCTGCTGCTGGGTCGTAGCCGTTGATTGTATCAATAATCATTAAAGCAGCAAATTTGTCAGTTGGGTTGTTGAAACGCTTCTTACCAACTACAATATCTCCTGTTTTAAGATTGAACTTCTTGATTTGTGACTGGCTGACATAAACGTCCTCGGTGCCAGGCATATAGTTATCGCAACGGATGAATCCAAATCCATCTCCCATTACCTCTAAAATACCGCTGGCTGGGATAAGATTATCTGTAGGGATATCGGGCTCCTTTGCTTCTTTATTTTCTTTTACTTCTTTAGGCTCTCTTGCCTCTCTAGGTCTTCTAGCCTCTGGCTTTGGAGCTTCACTCTTTGGAGCCTCTGCCTTTGGCGCCTCGTTTTGCTTATCGATTTCGTCCTGGGCAAGCATAGCCTCAACTAAGTCAGCCTTCTTCATAGCTGATGCGCCTTTTATTCCCCTTGCCTTTGCCAGGTCGCGCAAAATAGTTACCGATAAACTTTCATATTTTTCTCTCATCTAACTCTCCTTAAAATAATAATAGGTCTGTGGAAATTAAAAGCCGAACCGACTAATGAATTACTTTGATGATATAAGCATTATATACTCAAAAAACTTAGATGTCTAGAACAAATAAAACAGGCAGCCAAAATATTGACTGCCTGATGATTCTTATTCCTGAAGAGATTCCATAATTGGTGGAATGAGCTGTTTCTTTCTAGAAACAACACCTGCAAGCTTGTATGCTTCGTCGGATACTGGAAGCTTGAAAGCATTTGCGATGATTTCATTTGCGCCCTCACCAACAAATAAGAGCTCTGTGTCCTGATTTAAGATATCAGTAAGCATTACGAATACTGCATTTAAATCTGATGAACCAAGAACTGTATCCATGTACTTCTGGATGTCATCCTTGATACCGTTTAACTGGCCGCGAGAAATTGAGCTAACCTGAGCCACGCCAAATTTGATATCTCCACTTGTAAATACCTTGTAATCCTGGTGGAAAATCTGGTCTGCTGTGCGGTCTGCAAAATCGCTGCCTGCCTCAAACATTGATGTAGCAAGCTCTGTTACATCTACACCTGCGATATCAGCAAGCTCTTTTGCCATAGCCTCGTCAGTAGGTGTGCATGTAGGAGAACGGAACATTAATGTGTCTGAAAGGATAGCTGAGCAAAGTACACCAGCGATGTGTGGTGGCATCTCTACGTTTCTCTCCTTGAACATTAATGAAACGATTGTAGCTGTAGAACCAACTGGCTGGTTTCTAAAGAGGATAGGTGAAACTGTCTCTAAAGAACCAAGTCTGTGGTGGTCAATAATCTCAAGCACCTCTGCCTGGTCTATGTTATTAACTGCCTGAGACTTTTCGTTGTGGTCTACAAGGATGATTCTCTTTTTCTGCATATTTAAGAGAAGTCGACGTGAAACCATACCGATGTAATGTCTGTTTTCGTCAAGGATTGGGAAATCGCGGTGACGAACTGATTTCATAACCTCTCTTACCTCGTCTACGTAATCGTCAAGCTCGAAGCTAACAAGGTCCTCTGTCTTCATGAACTGACGAACTGGCATAGACTGGTGAATAAGTCTTGCTACTGTAAATGTATCGTACTTTGTAGTGATAAGTACTACCTGGTGCTCTCTTGCTGCCTCTTCTACCTCTGGGTCTACTCCATCGGCACCGCAGACTACAAGACAGCTACATCCAGCCTCGATACAGATAAGCTGACGGGCTGCGATGTTACCAACGATTGCTAAATCGTCAGTCTGAATGTCATCTAAAAGGTCCTCTCTGTTGCTTGATGCGATAACTACAGCACCCTTAACAAAGTAAGCGTGTGGGTTACCAGTAACAAGTCTTCCGCAAAGAGTACTGATAATATTTGAATACTGAGTACGTGCTCTAGAAAGGATGTTGTTGTCGTACACATCCATGTAAGAGTACGCAATATCTCCGTTAACGATAACGCCTTCGAGCTTGCCAGTCTTGGCAACAACAGGAAGTGTAGCAACGTCACGCTCAAGCATAAGCTCCCATGCCTTTTTTAGGGAAATGTGACTGTCTACTGGCTCAAGCTGTCTGTATTCGATGTCCATAAGCTGAGCGCCTACGTCTGTAATTGTCTCTGGCTCCTCTACGTTAAAACGGTTTAACACGTAGCGGGTCTCGTTGTTGAGCTCTCCCGCTTTCTTTGGAATGTATTTAGCATCTCCTGTGCTAAGTTGATTTTTAAGGTACGAATAACCAATTGCTGCACAGATGCTATCTGTATCAGGGTTCTTGTGACCGATAATAAAAACTGAGTTCGGCATAATCCCTCCATCTAAAACTCTAAATTAAAAAATACCTAGAGAAAGAATGAGCGATGCAATTGAAACTCCCATTGTCAGAACAAGAAGGACGATAACTATTACGGAAAGCTTCTTAAGTGATGAGTAATGCTCTACTGCCTTAAGTGCCTGTTCTTCACTGTTGTCGTGTTCTTTAAGTAAGTCCTGAATCAAACGATACAAGTGAACTGACTCAGAGTGGGTTTTCTCTGAAAGTTCGTTCTGGATTGAATCCAATCCGTCAGATACATTCTTAAGGGTGTCCTGAAGGTTGCGATTGTGTGCTTCGTATGATTCCTGGTTGTTGTTAACCTGTCCTTTGATATCGATTTCCAGCTGATCCATGTTGCTTTTAACAACCTGCATCATTCTGTCAACCTGTGTCTCTACGTCAGCAACAAGAGTGTCTGCCTCTTCCTGCTTTCTGTTAAGTTCCTCTTGAAGCTTTACATTGATTGCTTCTTTCTCTCTTACCAATGCTTCTAATTCAGCAGCCTTGTGCTCCTTCTGTAAGATGAGCTGCTGAAGCTGTGTCGCCTTTTCACGGAAAGCATCAATCTGCTCTAAAAGCAAATCCTCGCCATTATCCGCGCCCTCAACATTAACGTTTACAACGTTTTCCATAGCATTATCTCCTCCCATTTAGAATGTAAACTTATCAGCAAAATATGCCTCTAAGTCTGCGATAGCAACTCGCTCCTGCTCCATTGTGTCGCGGTGACGAATTGTTACCATGTGGTCTGTCTCAGACTCAAAATCGTATGTAATACAGAATGGAGTACCGATCTCATCCTGTCTACGATATCTCTTACCGATGTTTCCTCTGTCATCGAATTCACAGTTGTACTTCTTAGAAAGCTCTGCGAAAATCTTCTCCGCACCCTCGTTGAGCTTCTTAGAAAGTGGAAGCACACCAATCTTTACTGGTGCAAGTGCTGGATGGAAGTGAAGAACTGTACGAACATCGCTTCTCTCCTCGTCACCGATTTCTTCCTCATCATAAGCTGCGCAAAGGAATGCAAGAACTACACGGTCTGCACCAAGTGATGGCTCGATAACGTATGGTAAATACTTCTCATTAAGCTCATCATCAAAATATGTAAGGTCCTGACCTGAAACATTCTGATGCTGTGTAAGATCATAATCTGTACGGCTGGCAATACCCCAAAGCTCGCCCCAACCAAATGGGAATAAGAACTCGATGTCAGTAGTGCCTGTTGAATAGAATGAAAGCTCCTCTGGGTCGTGGTCACGAAGACGCATCTCGTCCTCTTTCATACCAAGTGAAAGTAACCAATCACGGCAGAAGCCTCTCCAGTACTGGAACCACTCATCCTGTGTGCCTGGCTTGCAGAAGAACTCAAGCTCCATCTGCTCAAACTCACGTGTACGGAATGTGAAGTTACCAGGTGTAATCTCGTTACGGAAAGACTTACCAATCTGGCCAATACCAAATGGAACCTTCTTACGTGATGTACGCTGAACATTTTTGAAGTTTACGAAAATACCCTGAGCTGTCTCTGGGCGAAGGTAAACTGTATTTTTAGCATCCTCAGTAACACCCTGGAAAGTCTTGAACATAAGGTTGAACTCACGGATGTCAGTGAAGTTGTGCTTGCCACATGTAGGACAAGGAACGTTGTTGCTTTCGATGAATTCCTTCATCTCGTCCTTGCTCCAGCCATCAACAGATGACTTAAGCTCGATGTTATTCTCAGCTGCGAAATCCTCGATGATTTTATCTGCTCTAAATCTCTCGTGGCATTCCTTACAATCCATAAGTGGATCTGAGAATGAGCCAAGGTGACCAGATGCAATCCATGTCTGAGGATTCATAAGTATAGCACAGTCAACGCCAACGTTGTATGGGTTTTCCTGCACGAACTTCTGCCACCATGCCTTCTTAACGTTATTCTTCAACTCTACGCCAAGGTTACCATAGTCCCATGTGTTAGCAAGACCGCCGTAGATTTCAGAGCCTGCATACACAAAACCTCTAGCCTTAGCAAGAGCGATGATTTTGTCCATTGTTTTTTCCATCTTTTGATTCCCTTCTTAATATATTATGTAAACTAAATCTGTAGCATCGTTATTTCCGTCCTTTTGAGAGATGGAAACAGCGCCTACATCTGTGATTTCCACATCGGCATTTGAAACATAAGAAACTGTGCCAGGCACAACCACATTTACATTTTCACTGACAATCACCACATGAGAGTCGGCAAAAGTAGTAGCTGCATCAACCACCTGTGCCTCACCTAAGGTGCCGTCCTCTGATACTGCTTTGAACTGTTCGCCAAAGTCGTAGCCAGCCTCAACAGCCTTGTCGTAGGTGCTTGCAAATGTTTCGTAGGAAGTGAAAGCTTCATAGGCTTCTGCACTTTTATAGGAAGTCCTGATATAGGCCTTGTCCCCTTTTACAGAAAGCTTTTCAAGAGTGATGGCCTTGCCACCGTAGGTCTCGTTGAAGCTATCAATCAAATCCTTTGTGTATGATTTCAACTCTGGCTTTGAGTAGGTATCTGTGTCGAAATCCACCACCTCTTCAAAGACCACTGAACCGTTGTCCTTAAAGGTAAGTGTGGAAACATCAGCCACCTGACTGCCGCCAAAGATTAATCCAAAAAGCTTTACTATTATAACTATTATCAGTGCAAGTGCAACAGCACAAACACTGCCGAAGATAATACGGTTGCGAATAACCCGTCTTCTTCTCTTTTTTCTGCGGGCTTCTAACTGCGCTTTTGAAGGCTTTCCCCGCCTGGTACCTGTTGTACCCGTCATAAAAATTCCTCGCTCTTATATTTGTGCGACCTATAGTTTAATCTATAGGCGTCCAAAATTCTAGTAAATTCTTCTTCAGTTTCATTATTCAACACAAAAGTATACAACTTTTCTATGGTTGAGGAAACTATAAATTGCATAGTATAAAGGGTTGAAGAGGAAATATCCACACCAGCTTCTGTCTGGCTACAGCTTTTGCACAACATGCCCTGTCTCTTGATGGAAAATGTGGTTAAGTTTTCCTTTTTTTCACAGCACATGCAAGAATAAACATTAGGATACTCTCCGTCTATTACCCATGTTTTAAAATCGTAGATATTTTTAAGAAGTCTGTGGGAAAATTTCCCTGACTCCAAGGCCTTAAGGCTTTGGTAAACAAGGGCAAGTCTAGCCCTTTCATCTACCCCTTCAACTGATAGGTGGTCAGCCACCTCTAAAAAGTAGGAGCCTAAGCAGACCTTGTCGTAGTCAAGTACCAGGTCTCTAAAGTAGTTAGAGATGTTGGCCTTGGTGATGTGGTAAGAGTTGCGGCCTTCATAGGCATCAAACACACCAAAGCAAAAGGGTGAGCAGGCTGCCACCAAAGGATTGTTAGGCCTGCGTGCACCTTTAGCAAAGGCAGTGACTCGACCGCATTCCTTGGTGAGAATCACCATGCGCTTATCAAATTCTCCCACATCTGAACCGGACAATACTATTCCCGTCAGGGTTACTAGTCCCATTTAACCTAAGTCCTCTTTTTTGTATCCAAAATTCTTTAATTCGAAATCGCTTTCTCTCCAGTCCTTCTTAACCTTAACGAAAAGCTTAAGGTTTACCTTGGCATCTAAGAGACGCTCGATTTCGTAGCGGGCGTTAGTGCCGATTTTCTTAATCATGGCGCCGCCCTTTCCTATAATAATGCCCTTGTGAGAGTTTTTCTCACAGATGATTGTAGCTTCAATATCCCACATGGCGTTTTTGCCAGGGCGTTCCTTCATGGAATCGATAACGATGGCAATACCGTGTGGCACTTCATCATTAAGGGCGTGAAGAGATTTCTCACGGATGATTTCAGCTGTGATTTCTCTCATAGTCTGATTTGTGATGGTTTCCTCATCGTAGAACATTGGGCCCTCTGGAAGATGCTTAAATATAGTAGCAAGCAAGTCCTCGCAGCCCTCTCCGTGAAGGGCTGAAACTGGAACCACCTCTACAAAATCACACATATCCTTGTATGCCTGGATGGACTCGCCCACCTTTGCACCGTCAGCCATGTCGATTTTGTTGATAACTAAAATGATTGGAGCGTCTACTGTGGAAAGAAGCTCTGCGATTTTCTTATCTCCCGCTCCTACCTTTGTGTCAGGCTCCACAAGCCAAAGGATTAAATCCACATCGTTGATGGTGCTTTTAGCTGCAGTCATCATATACTCGCCCAGCTTGTTTTTTGCCTGATGCATACCTGGAGTATCAAGGAAAACAATCTGGCCAACCTCGCTGTCTGTGTAGACAGTCTGGATTCTGTTTCGGGTGGTCTGTGGCTTGTTAGATGTGATGGCAATCTTCTGACCGATGATGTGGTTCATCAGTGTGCTTTTGCCAACGTTTGGACGACCAACTATTGTTACGAAACCTGATTTAAAATTACTCATATAGTGCTCCTATTCTATCGAATAAATCCTTATTTTCTTCTATTACTGATTCATTTCCCACAACACATATATATCTTTGGTTCATTGCCCCATCTACTGGTTCCGCCAGCTTTCTGATGTCCTCTACAGTGGCATCTAATACCTCATCTCTTACTTTTTGTAAGTCCTCGTAAGTAACGCCTGTCATATAACAATTCAGACCTCGAAGTCCTCTCTGGGATGGAGTAAGTGGCGTATCCATGCCGCTGATGGTTCCGATGATGTATTTAGTCATGTCTCTATCGTCAGCATCAAAGTTTCTAAGGTAATCTCCTGTCTGCTCAAATACCTTTAAGGTCTCTGAAAGATTTGGATCACGGTAAGAAACAAATACGATATCGCCGCTTCGGCTAGCATTCATGTTGCAGCCGTAAGCGCCGCCCTGAACTCTTACCTTTATCCAGAAGTAATCGTAGCCAAGGATTGTATTAAGGATTTTGAATGCTCCGTTATAGTTAAATCCTACTTTAATAAAATCTCCAGCCATGGCAACATACTGAATCTGTGATGCATCCTTGAGGGCTTCCTTTACAGGATGGATATCAAAATCGCTTTCACCTTCAAAGGCAAGCTTTGTCTGAGAAAGGGCAGGTTTGATATCAACTAGCAGCTTCTTTGACTGCTCTAATGCCTCCGCTCTACCTGTAGAGGAAATAATAAGTCTGTCCTTTGCAAAAATGGTTTCGCAAAGTTTATTAAGTTTAGATATAATTTCCTCTTTTTTATTATCAAAGTTCTCTTCGATATCAACTAAGAATCTGTAGAACTCTAAACCGCTTCCTGCATCAGTGATTTTGGCTCTCTTAGAAAAACCTGTTCTAGCTCTTGTAGCCGCAATCTGATTGCCTCTAGAGCTAAGGATGGACTCGATGTGAGATTTCTCCGCTGTGATTAGCTCCTTCAGTCTCTTTTCATCAGAGAACTTGGTGTGGCAAATCATTTCAATGATTAAGTCCTTTGCCGCCTCAGCTTCGTCATAGATGAATTTTGAGCGAACCTCGAAGGTGACTTTGTAATCCTCTGGCTTGCCCTTCACCTCGTGGACTGCTGTGGTGGTGGTGATGCCACCAGTGTGCAAGTACTCCTCGTTGGTAAAATCTGCGTAGGTGTAATTATCTGTGTCCAAAAGACCGATGAAGCGCTCTAGCATAGAAACATATGGTATGTCACTAAGTGTCACATCGCTGATATCGAATACCATGTTGAAGTAGTGGATACCATTAGTGTTTACCTTATGATGAAGAATGGTGGTGCCATCCTCTTCATAAACGGCAAGGTCAATCTTTCTAGCCTCACGGGTTAAATCAAAGCGGGAAAGCATTGGAATCTTTGCCAAATCCTTTTTAGAGCTTGGTGTCTCCTGATATTCCTTAAGGTAAGCTGTGTGAGCCACAATCTCATCAATCTCTTCTTTTGAAAGAGAAGCTTTCTTAGCTGCAAGCTTTTGTCTTAAGGCTTCATCCTCTTCTGCAGTAAGTCCCTGCTTTGGTCTTAAAGTAACGATAGACTTGTGATTGTTTGAGAGCAAGTAAACATCTGCAATGTAATCAAAAAGTCCGTTGTTAACTCGTGTTTTAATTTTCTCCAGTGTCTCAACAGCGTGAAGATGTAAGAATGGTCTGTTTTTATCATAAAGCCAGCTGTCTAAAAGCTGAAGTCCGATGATAAGTCCCTTTGGTGCGCTGCCGAAATCTAACTCTCTTGCTCTAAACTGCTCACCGTTGATAGCAGCAAGAAGTGTCTTTTTATCGATGCCCTTTTTGATTTCGTTTCTAAGGGTATCCTCAATAATCTGAACAAAACGCTCCTTGTCCTCTTCATTTGCGCCACGAGCTACCACTGAAAAATACATCTGACGCTGTGATGACTCAAAGCTACACTCCACATCCTCTGCGATGTTTGCATCAATAAGTGCCTGATAAAGTGGTGCACCTGGTGCAGAAACAAGAGCGTAATTTAAAATATCAAAGGCTCTGTACATATTAGGGTCTAGCACATCGCCTATGCACACGTTGTAAGACAGATAGGTATTATTTTCCACATCCTGATCTGCGCCGATTGGATAATCAAAAGTAAGGTCCACTGGCTTTTCAAAGGCAGGCTGCATATTAATCTCAGAATCTACCTCGAGATAATCGTAGTAGCGGAGATATTTTGTATCTAAGTACTCTAAAAGGTCATCTATATCCACATCGCCGTACACGTAGATGTAGGAATTGCTAGGATGATAATACTTACTGTGGAATGCAAGGAAATCCTCGTAGGTAAGGTTTGGAATATCCTTTGGGTCTCCACCTGATTCAATAGCGTAAGTGGTATTTGGAAACAGCGAATTAAGAATCTGGCGGCCTAACACATCATCAGGTGATGAAAAAGCGCCCTTCATCTCGTTGTAAACAACACCGTTTATAGTAAGATCGCTATCAGCGTCCTCCATTTCATAGTGCCAGCCCTCCTGCTCAAATATCTCACGGTATTTGTAGATATTTGGGTGGAACACAGCATCCATGTACACGTCGATAAGGTTCATGTAATCAGCATCGTTTGTGCTGGCGATTGGATAAACTGTTTTGTCAGGATATGTCATGGCATTAAGGAAGGTATTCAAGCTTCCCTTAACCAGCTCCACGAATGGGTCCTTTACAGGGTATTTGTCGGAACCGCAAAGCACTGTATGCTCTACGATGTGGGCCACACCTGTGGAATCCTTAGGTGGTGTTCTAAAGCCTATATAAAAAACCTTGTTTGTATCATCATTAGAAATGAAGCAAATTCTAGCCTTTGTTTTCTTGTGTTCAAATATAAATCCAAGGGAATCTAGCCCTTCTAATTTCTCTTCTTTAATTAAGTCGTATGCCTTGTTCATGTAAAAAACGCCTCTATTTTTCTTTGATATGGACATCTAGCTGATTGAAGCAAATCTCTACCCCAGCTTCGTCAAATTCTTTTTTGATTTCCTCTAGAACTGCCCATTTTGTAGTCCAATAATAATCAGTCTCCACCCAAAAACGAAGACCTATCATAACCGCACTCTCCCCAAGCTCTGACACAAAGGCCTGTATAGGTTCCTCTGTGATTAGATGCTCCTGCTTTCTAGCAATCTCTTCCATGATTGCCTTAGCCTTTTTGATATCGCTGTCGTAACTGATTCCTACGGTCTCGTTAAACATGCGCCTGGTCATAGAGGTGCAGTTTGTCAGAGATGCCGAAGAAAGTGTGCCATTTGGTATCTGCACCATGCGGCCATCTATCATTTTAAGAGTGGTGTAGATGATGTTGATGCGCTCAACCTTACCTTCCTGGCCTGTAGCATGCTCGATGATGTAATCTCCTACCCTGAATGGGTGCATGAGAAGTATCAGTATGCCACCTGCAAAGTTGGACAAAGCCCCCTGCAACGCAAGACCTGCTGTAACGCCAAGACCTGCAACAGCTGCTGAAATGGATGTGGTGGTCACACCAAATAAACCAAGGATAATGGTAAATAAAATGATATATAGAACCCATCTGAGAAGTGATTCTAAGAAGGTCTCCACACCTGGATCCACGTCCTTTTTGTCCATAGCCTTGTGGAATACCTTTAAAATGCCCTTGATGATCTTAGTTCCAATGATAAAAACTATAAGTGCAAGTACTGCGCACCATAAAAAACTCCAAAACTTTGGAATGAGCTTTTCTATTTGACGTTGAAGCACACCCTTTTGGATGTCATCAACTATTTCTTCCGCTGTAACTACTTCGCCTGCAAGAAACATTTTTCCTATCCTCCCACTTGTTACAATCCATAAAATTATAGCATAGAAACGACAAAAAAACACCTAGTAGGCCTTTAAGACCTCTAGGTGTATTTGTTAGATTTTATGAATAAACAATCCACTTCTGAGCTTTGGTTCAAACCAGGTGGATTTTGGTGGCATCAAAAGCCCTGCATCTGCCACGGCAAACAGCTCTGAAATGCTGGTAGGATACATGGCAAAGGCAATTTTGCTGTCGGTTGTGCAGCGACGTTCCAGTTCCTGTAGACCGCGGATTCCGCCTACAAAATCGATGCGGCTGTCAGTCTTTGGATCTGAAATTCCAAGGAGTGGTTCTAGAACTAAGTTCTGAAGTAAGGATACATCAAGGCCCTCCACTGGGTCATCTGACTGGAGTTCTGGTCTTACCTGGCACAGATACCAGATGCCGTCTAACAGCATAGACCACTGTCCCTTTTGCTTTGGTCTGATAGGAGTTTCTGCTGTTCCGATAATGTCTACTACCGAATCTAGCTCTTCTAAGAATTCCGCCCCGTCTAAGCCGTTTAAATCCTTTACTACTCTATTGTAATCAAAGATTTTCAGCTCATCGTCTGGAAACAGCACCGAAAGAAAATAGTTGAAATCCTCATCTCCAGTGTAGCCAGGATTGTCCGCTCGGCGCTTTTGTCCCACCTTTACTGCGCTGGCCGCCCTGTGATGGCCGTCTGCAATATAGATGCTGCTCATTTTGTCAAAGGCCGTACGAACTAAAGCACAGCTCATCATATCAGTGATTGCCCAGCAGCGATGGGTGATACCGTCTTCGGCTGTAAAATCGTATAGTGGACGTTTTGTTTTTATCTTTGAAACTACACCTGCTATTGTAGGTTCACTTCTGTAGGCTAAAAAGATTGGACCTGTCTGGGCAGAGCACACATCCACGTGGCGGATTCTATCCTGCTCCTTTTCTGCACGGGTATTTTCGTGCTTTTTAATTATCGCATTTTCGTAGTCGTCTATGCTGGCACAAGCCACGATACCTGTCTGAGAACGACCATCCATAATAAGCTCGTACACATAGTAATAGGCCTGTTCATCCTGAATGAATCGTCCTGTGGCAATCCAGTTATTAAGCATCTCTGCTGCCCTTGCATAGACCATATCTGAATACATGTCCACTTCAGGATCAAACTGGGTTTCTGGCCTGTCTATCGCCAAAAATGAATTCGGCTGAATCTTAACTTTTTCGTAGGCCTCAGCTCTAGAATACACATCATAAGGAAGGGCTGCTATAGTAGCAGCCTCTTCTTTTGCTGGACGAATTGCTTTGAAAGGTACAATCTGCGCCATTATTTAACCACCCTTACCTTAATAACTCCGTCTACATTTTTGATTTCATCTACAACCTTGTCTGTGAGTTTAGAACCTAGGTCAAGGAGTGTGTAAGCGTAGTCTCCACGGCTCTTGTTTGTCATGTCGTCTACGTTTATTTTTTCGTTACCTAAGATAGTTGTAAATGAAGCGATGAGACCTGCCTGATTCTTGTGCAGAATAGCCACACGGCTTTCAGCTGTGCAGATTCCCATGTCGCAATCAGGATAATTTACAGAGTGGGTGATGTTTCCATTTTCCATGTAATCCATGATTTCTTTAACTGCCATAACTGCGCAGTTATCCTCGGCCTCTTCTGTAGAAGCGCCAAGGTGTGGTGTACAGATGACACCCTTTTTGCCAGCCACTGTAGGGTTAGCAAAATCAGTAACGTATTTACGAATCTTGCCAGATTCGATACCGTCCAAAACAGCCTGCTCATCAACTAAAAGGTCACGGGCAAAGTTTAAAATTACCACGTCCTTTTTCATCATCTGAACAGCCTCTTTATTAATCATGCCCTTTGTAGAGTCAAGAAGTGGCACGTGAACTGTGATGAAATCGCACTCTCTATAAATGTCCTCCACATTTGTCACGTGCTTTACATTTCTAGAAAGATTCCATGCAGCGTTTACAGAAATGTATGGGTCGTAGCCCATTACCTCCATACCAATGCGGTTGGCGTCATTTGCCACCTTTACACCAATGGCACCAAGGCCAATAACGCCAAGCTTTTTGCCTGCGATTTCAGTTCCTGCAAAGGCCTTTTTAGCCTTCTCTGCTGTCTTTCCGATATTTTCATCTGCCTGATTTTCAAGTACCCAGTTGATACCGCCTACAATGTCACGGCTGGCAAGAAGCATTCCTGCAAAAACCAGTTCCTTAACGCCATTAGCATTCGCGCCTGGAGTGTTAAAAACTACGATTCCTTCCTCGGCACATTTATCAAGAGGAATATTGTTTACACCGGCGCCTGCTCTTGCGATACAAGCAAGCTTGCTGCCAAGCTCCAAATCGTGCATGGCTGCTGATCGAACCAAGGCAGCGTCAGCATCGCCGATGTTTTCTACCTTTTTATAGTCTGTGGAGAAATTTACAAGTCCCTTATCAGAAATTGGATTTAAGCAATTATAAGTAAACATTTTTCTAGTCTCCCCTTTCTAAGCATTTTCAGCTTCAAACTTCTTCATAAACTCAACCAGCTTTTCTACACCCTCAATTGGCATAGCATTGTAGATGGAAGCACGCATTCCGCCTACAGTTCTGTGTCCCTTTAGGTTCACAAAGCCTGCCTCAGTAGCCTCCTTTACAAACTTAGCATCAAGCTCTTCATTGCCTGTTACAAATGGCACATTCATTAAAGAGCGGTCCTCTTTTCTTACAGTACCTTTGAAAAGCTTAGAAGAATCAAGATAGTCGTATAAAATCTTTGCCTTTTTCTCGTTTAACTCCTTCATAGCTGAAAGTCCGCCGTTTTTCAGGAGCCATTTGAACACCTTGCCGCAGATGTAGATGTCGTAGCATGGAGGTGTGTTGTAAAGGCTGTCATTGTCTGCCTGTGTTTTGTATTTAAGCATTGTTGGTGTGCCAGGAAGCACATCGTCCCGGATAAGGTCCTCGCGGATGATTACGATAACCATGCCGGCTGGGCCTACGTTTTTCTGAACGCCACCATAGATGATGCCGTATTTTGTCACATCAACTGGCTCAGAAAGGAAGCATGAGCTTACGTCTGCTACCAAATCCTTGCCCTTTGTATTTGGAAGAGTCTTGAACTTTGTGCCGTAGATTGTGTTGTTCTCGCAGATGTACACATAATCCATATCATCGGTGATAGGAAGGTCAGAGCAATCTGGAATGTAACTAAAAGTCTCATCGGCAGAGCTTGCAAGCTCTACTGCCTCGCCGTACATTTTTGCTTCCTGATATGCCTTTTTTGCCCACTGACCTGTGATGATATATCCAGCCTTTTTATTTTTCATAAGGTTCATTGGAACTGCTGCAAACTGCTGGCTGGCTCCGCCCTGTAAAAACAGCACCTTATAATTGTCTGGGATGTTCATAAGGGTGCGGATGTCTGCCTCTGCCTCTTTGATAATCTGATCAAAAACCTTTGAGCGGTGGCTCATCTCCATAACGGACATACCACAGCCTCTGTAGTCAAGCATTTCTTCTGCTGCTTCCTTTAAAACCTCCTCAGGTAAAACTGCTGGACCTGCACTAAAATTAAAAACTCTACTCATTACATTTCTCCTTTTCTAGGCTAATTATTTCTCTGGGAAAAACTCGTTAATAGGTGCTCCTGGTGCTACCATTGGCCATACCTTATCATCACTGTTGATGATTGCGTCAATGAGCACAGGCTTGTCGGATCGCATAGCCTCCGATAGCGCCGATTTAAATTCCTCCTGAGTGGAAACTCTGTAGCCCTTAGCTCCCATTGCCTCTGCAAGCTTGACATAATCTACCCCGTCGTCAAGTACAGTAGCTGAATAGCGTTTCTCATAAAAGATGGTCTGCCACTGGCGAACCATTCCAAGCACGTGATTGTTTACCACAATCTCGATGATTGGGAGATGCTCCCTGGCAGCTGTTGCCATCTCATTCATATTCATTCTAAAGCAGCCATCACCTGCAATATTGATTACAGTCTTGTCAGGGTTACCTGTTTTTGCACCGATGGCAGCTCCAAGGCCGTAACCCATGGTTCCAAGTCCACCTGATGTTAAAAGCTGGTGTGGCTTTTTATATTTGTAGAACTGGGCAGACCACATCTGATGCTGGCCTACCTCTGTGGTGATGATAGCATCACCCTTTGTGGCACGATATGTTTCAGCCACAATAAACTGACCTGAAAGACCTTTCTCTGGAACTGTCAGAGGATATTTTTCTGAAAGGCCCTTGGCTTTCTTCTGCCAATCGCTGTGGTTCTGTGGCTCTAAAATCTTGTTGATTCTAGAAAGGATTTCCTTTACATCACCGATAACAGCATGGTCTGTTTCGATATTTTTATTGATTTCAGCTGGGTCAACGTCAAACTGGAGAATCTTTGCCTTGGCTGCAAATTTGTCTGGATTACCAAGAACTCTGTCAGAAAAACGTGTGCCCACTGCAATAAGCAAATCGCAATCACTTACGCTAAGGTTGGCTGCCTTCGTGCCGTGCATACCAAGCATTCCAAGGTATCTTTCATCTGTGCCATTGAATGCGCCCTTGCCCATAAGTGTGTCGCAAACTGGAGCATCCACAAGGTCTACAAACTTTTTAAGCTCCTTTGAAGCGTTAGCAAGCACTGCGCCGCCACCTACGAAAATCACTGGCTTTTTAGCCTTTTTAATCAGCGCCACTGCTTTGTTTAAAGCATCTGGTGTGATGTTCTTTTTCACGCGGCCAATAGCGATAGGCTTCATTGGCATGTATTCGTATTTATTGTTTGGCGCTGTAATATCCTTTGGAATATCAATAAGCACAGGGCCTGGTCTGCCACTTTGTGCAATGACAAATGCGCGACGAATGGTCTCGGCCAAATCCTTGATATTCTTTACGATGAAATTATGCTTTGTAATAGGCATTGTGATGCCTGTGATATCTATCTCCTGGAAGGAATCCTTGCCTAAAAGAGGAAGGGTAACGTTGCAGGTGATAGCCACCATTGGAACTGAATCCATGTGAGCTGTTGCAATACCAGTCACCAGGTTTGTGGCGCCAGGACCGCTAGTTGCAAAGCATACCCCCACCTTTCCTGTAGAGCGTGCGTAGCCATCTGCTGCATGGGCTGCACCCTGCTCATGACTGGTGAGCACGTGGTGAATCTCGTCGCTGTGCTTATAAAGCTCGTCATACAGGTTTAAGATGGCGCCGCCTGGATAACCAAAAACAGTGTCAACTCCCTGCTCTTTTAAACATTCGATTATAATTTCTGAACCACTTAATAACATTATTAAACCTCCGGTGTCTGAAGTATCGCTCCTCTATTTCCTGATGTAACCTGCGCAGCATATCGACGTAGGTAGCCTGTTGTAACCTTTGGCTCACGAGGCTGCCATTTAGCCTTACGTGCTGCTAGCTCCTCATCGCTTACCTTAAGTGTCATGGTGTAGTTTGGAATGTCGATAGCGATGATATCTCCCTCTTCCACAAGTGCGATTGGGCCGCCTACAGCTGCCTCTGGAGAAACATGTCCGATGGAAGCTCCACGGCTAGCCCCCGAGAAACGTCCGTCTGTAATCAGTGCCACTGATGAACCAAGGCCCATGCCCGCAATAGCTGATGTAGGGTTTAGCATCTCTCTCATACCAGGGCCACCCTTTGGTCCCTCGTAGCGAATGACCACCACGTCTCCTGCTACAATCTTGCCGCCCTTGATAGCTGCGATAGCATCTTCTTCCGAATCAAATACTCTAGCTGGGCCTTCGTGGACAAGCATTTCAGGCACTACAGCGCTTCGTTTTACAACAGAGCCGTCTGGAGCAAGGTTGCCCTTAAGGACTGCCAGACCGCCAGTCTTTGTATATGGATTGTCCACAGGTCTGATAACCTCTGGATTTCTGTTTACCGCATTTGCGATATTTTCACCAACTGTCTTTCCTGTGACAGTCATGCAATCTGTATTTAGAAGTCCAATATCAGCAAGCTCCTTCATTACTGCCCACACGCCGCCTGCCTCGTTAAGGTCTTCCATGTATGTAGGACCTGCAGGTGCAAGGTGACATAGGTTTGGAGTCTTTTCAGATATCGGATTTGCGAATTCAATATCAAAATCAAAACCGATTTCGTGAGCAATAGCTGGCAAATGAAGCATGGAATTTGTAGAGCATCCAAGGGCCATATCTACTGTCAGGGCATTCAGGATTGCGTCCTTTGTCATGATTTGTCTAGCTGTGATGCCCTTGTTGTACATATCCATAACAGCATAACCTGCATGCTTTGCCAGGCGGATTCGTTCTGAGTAAACTGCTGGGATAGTACCATTTCCTCTAAGTCCCATTCCAAGAGCCTCTGTCAGGCAGTTCATGGAATTGGCTGTGTACATACCTGAGCAGCTACCGCAGGTTGGGCACACATTTTCTACGAAATTCTCCACCTCTTCCTCTGTCATGTTGCCAGCGGCGTGGGCACCTACTGCCTCAAACATAGAAGAAAGGGAACGCTTTTGGCCACCTACATGGCCTGCAAGCATCGGACCACCTGAAACGAATACTGTAGGCAGGTCAAGTCTTGCTGCTGCCATAAGAAGGCCTGGCACATTTTTATCGCAGTTTGGCACCATAACCAGGGCGTCAAACTGATGAGCAATAGCCATACATTCTGTGGAATCTGCAATCAAATCGCGAGTAACCAGGGAATATTTCATTCCCACATGTCCCATGGCTATACCGTCGCACACTGCAATAGCAGGGAACACTACTGGCACACCACCTGCCTCGGCTACACCTAACTTTACGGCGTCCACGATTTTATCAATATTCATATGGCCTGGTACGATTTCATTGTACGAAGATACGATACCTACCATTGGCTTTTTCATTTCTTCTGGAGTAAATCCAAGGGCATTAAAAAGGGATCTGGCTGGTGCCTGCTGCATGCCAGCTCTTGCATTATCTGATTTCATATTTACAACTCCTTTACGATTAAATCTCCCATCTGGGAAGTGCCAACCTGAGTTACACTGCTGCCATCCCGGGGCATAATGTCGATGGTTCTGTAGCCGTCCTTAAGTACTTTTTTCACGGCAGCTTCTATGGCATCGGCTTCAGCATCCAAGTCAAAGCTGTAGCGCAGCATCATTGCTGCCGACAGGATTGTAGCTATAGGATTTGCGATACCTTTTCCGGCTATGTCTGGAGCGCTGCCGCCTGATGGCTCGTACAGACCAAACTTCGTATCATTTAAAGATGCGCTAGAAAGCATTCCAATGGAGCCAGTCACCATGGAAGCCTCATCTGAAAGGATGTCACCAAACATGTTCTCTGTAAGGATTACATCAAACTGGCCTGGGTCCTTTACCAGCTGCATTGCACAGTTATCTACTAGCATGTGCTCGTAGCTGACCTCTGGATAATCCTTTGCCACCTCTTCTACGATTTTGCGCCAAAGTCTAGAGCTGTCCAGGACGTTTGCCTTGTCTACGGATGTCACCTTTTTGCGGCGCTTCATTGCTATATCAAATCCGCGTTTTGCGATTCGGCGAATTTCATTTTCTGAATAAGTAAGGGAATCTCTTGCAACCAGCTGGCCATTTTCCTCTTTTGTGGAACGTTCTCCAAAATACAGGCCACCTGTCAGTTCACGCATTATCATCATGTCGAAACCATCGCCGATGATATCGTCCCTCAGTGGGCACGCCTCTTTCAATTGGTCATACAAATATGCTGGTCTAAGATTTGCGAATAGATTCAGGCTCTTTCTAAGCTTTAGAAGGCCTGCTTCTGGGCGCTTGTCAGCTGGCAGCTTGTACCAAGGACTGGTAGATGTGTTGCCGCCAATGGAGCCCATCAATACAGCGTCGCTTGCTTTTGCAGCTGCAATCGCCTCGTCTGTCAACGGCTCACCTGTAGCATCTATTGAGCACCCGCCCATAAGAATTTCAGTGTATTTAAAATCATGACCATATTTTTCAGCAACAGCATCTAATACCTTTACCGCCTCTGTTACTACCTCTGGTCCGATTCCATCTCCTCTAATTACGCCCACCTTGAAAGTCATAATTACATCCTTCCCTTTTATAAAAACCATTTTAAATAGTTTAATACAGTAAAGTGTGAAATTCAAGGATGTGACTGGCTTTTTCTTATCTTTGACAAAATAGCCTAAATACTTCTAAAATAAGTAGGAGCAGTTAGTAAACTTTACTACTTTAAAGTGTGAAAAATATTGGGAGAATCCATGACATCAAAAGAGCGCGTTTTAGAATTACTAGAATCAAATAAGGACAGCTACACCTCTGGCGAAGCCATGGCTTTGTCACTTGGTTTATCTAGAAATGCCATTTGGAAAGCTATAAATGAGCTAAGAAAAGCCGGATATTCTATTGAAGCAGTAAGCAATCGCGGCTACAGGCTAACTGGAGGAAACGATATTATTTCAGTTGCGGGGATTTTGGCCGAAATGGGTGATAACAAGACTTCGCTTAGTGATTTGGTTCACGTTTATGATAATGTAGACTCTACTAATAGGGTTGCAAAAGAAATGGCAATCTCCGGCAGCCCCCATGGGACACTGGTCATCGCTAAAACTCAAGGCTTTGGAAAAGCCCATAAGCAAAATTCATTTCAGTCCCCTGAAGGTGGCATATACATGAGCGTTATTCTCACACCTGAAAATCTATCTACAAGTGAGGGCTCTTCTATCACAAAATCCGTTGGCCAAAAGGTTTGTGATGCTATTTCATCCTGTTGCGGCATCAACACAACCATCAAGCCCATTAATAATTTGTATGTTGGTGACAAGAAGGTTTGTGGCATCCTAACAGAATCCGGCCAGGAATTTGATTCAGGCCTTATCCAATGGCTAGTTATTGGCATTGGCATTTATTTTGATATAGACAATGCCGCCCTGCCTGATAACGTAGGTTCACTTTTTGAACCCGGCAAGGCCACTGTCAGTAAGAACGCGCTGATTGCAAAAATCTATTCTGAATTATTAGATTGGAATTAATACTATGCCAGATTGTAGCCAAGAGCGCGGATATTTTTAAGATCCTCTTCCATTGATACGCCTTTGACTGTAAGCATATTACCAGTGATGGTAGCGTTGGCGCCGCCTACAAAGCATTTCATACCCTGGTCAGCTAGAACGTCGCGGCCTGCGGCGAAGCGGATGAATGACTTAGGTAAAATGTATTTGAAGATGGCGATGATTCGACGCAGCTCTTCCTCTTCCATCATTTCTCTGTCTCCCATAGGTGTGCCTTTGATTGGCTTTAGCATATTGATAGGCACTGATTCCGGCTGAATTTCTCTAAGGGCAAAAGCCATGTCAATTCTATCTGTCCAGCTTTCGCCTACTCCAAATACTCCTCCACTGCAAAGCTCTAAGCCGGCCTCGTGTACCATTTTCATGACTTTGATTTTGTCGTCTGTAGTGTGGGTGCTGCAGAGATTCTTGAAAAACTCTGGGCTAGACTCAATATTATTATGAACGCGCTTTAGGCCCGCTTCCTTGAGAAGCTGTAAATCCTGCGCATCAACAAGGCCCAGCGATACGCATGGCGAAAGATTAGTATCCTTGACAATTCTTCTAATGTTCTCAGCGATCTGGGCAACCTCTTTTTTATTTAATCTTCTCCCCGATGATACCTGGCAATATCTTGCCACGCCGATGCCGTCGTAGCGTTTAGCATCAGCAGATACGAAGTCAGCATCCCTTACTTCAAAGGAATCTATGGCAGCCTCTGAGCAGCTGGACTGGGCACAGAACTTGCAGTTTTCGCTGCAGCGACCACCCTTTACACTAAGAATTGCGCACATATCAAATTCGTCACCGTTGAAGTGCTTTCTGATTGCATCAGCCCCAGCGCAGAGCTCTCCAAGTGGCGCATCTACAAGCGACACAGCCTCCTCTTTAGTGATATCCTCACCGGCTATTACCTTTTCTGTTAATTCCTTAATTCCCATAGTATTATTCTCCTTTTATAGTCATAGGATAATATTAGCGTAAAAAAATAGATTGTCAACCTATATGCTACAAAAGGTTGACAATCTGCCATCTATTGATTATTCTAATTATGCTAAATATTAAATGCTTAAGGAGAAGATATAATGGATATTAACACAGTACCAGCAAAGCAATCGCTTTCTACAAAGCGCCTAGTTTTATGCGGATTGTTCGCTGCTATTTTATGCATCAGCGCATATCTTAGCATCCCTACTCCACTTCCAATGGCGCCAAAGATTACACTTATGAACTTTATGGTATTTCTAATTGCACTGCTATTTCCAGTGACAGAATCATTCCTCATCGGACTGGTTTGGTTTTTACTTGGTGTGGTTGGCCTGCCAGTATTTATTGGCGGTGGCGCAGGCATCGGATATTTGCTAGCACCTTATGGGGCGTACACATGGGCATTCCCAATTGTCCTCATTGTACTTCCACTGATTAGAGGAAAAAAATACCACAGACTTTGGTATACAGTCTGCGGCATTATCGGTGTGCTCATTATTGATATTATTGGAATGTTTTGGCTGAAGCAGGCTGCAGGATATGATTTCAAAACAGCTTTCCTGACAGGCTTCGTTCCATTCATTCCACTTGATTTGGTAAAGGCAATTGTGGTTGCACAGATTGTGCCAGCCTTCAAACACATTATGGAATAGGCAAAACGTCTATTACCACTAGCTTATCCTCCAGGGATTTAAACACTAAATCAAATCCATGATAAGCTAATCTAAATTCTCTATCCTTGCCTCGGTCGTAGCCAGCTCTAGGGTCCTGCTCTAGAACTGATATGGCTGAGGCTCTTATATTTTCTGGCAATCTTTCAAGCAGCTCTGGAGGAAATTCCACAAAAACCTGTGCTCCCTTTGAAAGTGAATCGGTAAAGCCTCCCCTGGCCTCTGGGTGACAATCTGCATAAGGAATGTATGGCTTGATATCGTAGATAGGTGTGCCATCCAGCATGTCAACTCCGCTGACTACAAGCACTGGACCAACCTCTGGCGACTGCTCTACAGAAATCAGACGAACCGAAGATAGTCCGATATTGTTTGGGCGAAATGGTGCTCTGGTGGCAAAGACTCCCATGTGAGTCTGACCGCCTAGGCGTGGTGGACGTACTGTGCCCCCCTCTAATCTCTTATTCTTAGAAAATTCCCACAGCAACCATAGATAATCATAGTCTGTAATCCCCTCGATATAGGTTGGGTTGCGAAACTCTGGTTCAAAGACAATATAGCCTACTTCATCCACCAAACCACTCTGCCTAGGGATGCCAAACTTTTGCTTAAATCCTGTTTTAATTTCGCCTATCTTTATTAATTCCATAGTTTTAAAAAAAGCGGCATACATTGTATGCCGCTCGTCCTCATTTTATTATTTACCTTCGTATGCTACTACTGAAGCTACGTCGTACTTAGCGAGCTTTTCGCGTCCGTTAAGTCCCTTAAGCTCCATAAGGAATACGATTTTAGCAACCTCGCCGCCAAGCTCTTCGATAAGCTGGCAAGCTGCCTCAATAGTACCGCCTGTAGCGATAAGATCATCAACAACTACTACCTTCTGACCTGGCTTAACAGCGTCCTTGTGCATTTCGATTGTAGCTGTGCCGTACTCAAGGTCGTATGTCTTTTCGATAGTCTCGCATGGAAGCTTACCCTTTTTGCGGATAAGTACGAATGGCTTTCCAAGTGCGTATGCAAGTGGAGCACCAAATATAAATCCACGGCTCTCAGCGCCAGCGATAACATCGCAATCAACACCCTCAAGAAGCTTTTTCATCTCGTCGATAGCGAGATGGAAGCCCTCTGCATCCTGAAGAATGCTAGTAACATCTCTAAACATAATACCTGGCTCTGGAAAATCCGGAATAGTTCTTATGTAATCTTCTACTTTTTTCATTTTAACTCCTTCTATGAGTTGCGCTGTAATTTCCCCTCAGGAAGCGCATCAACAATAAGGATAAAAATTTTATCCTAATTTATTATACGCAAAAAATATGAATAATCAAGTAAATCGGCCTACTATTCCACAATTAAAAAAGCGCCCCCGAAGGAGCGCCTTTTTTGGATAGTACTAAAAGTACCGTTGCGTTTGGCCACGCTAATTACTGAAGTAAACCAAGAACACCCTGAGTTGCCTGGTTGGCCTGAGCGAGCATTGACTGGCCTGCCTGAGCAAGAATATTGTTCTTGCTGTATGTAACCATCTCGTCAGCCATATCTGTATCACGGATACGTGATTCAGCGGCAGTTGTGTTCTCAACTACGTTATCAAGATTTGCTATAGAGTGCTCTAATCTGTTCTGGATAGCACCAAGGGCAGATCTCTGAGCTGATACCTTTGCAAGGGCATCGGCAATTGAATCAATAGCATAGGTTGCTGCTTTACCTGTTGCATCACCTACATTTAGACCATTCAGTCCAAGAGCTCCAGCTGTCATACATTCGATTGTAACGCCAATCTTGTTTGTCATGTCAGCATCTGAACCTACGTGAAGATTGAAGGTAAGGTCTTTCTGAACCTTTGCAGTTCCCTTTGTGATGATGAACTGTACCTTATTAGTTCCAACATACTTAGTACCATCACCTAGTTCATTATTGAACAGACCATTTACTGTAGTAGTTGTACCTGCAACAGATGGGCTTGTAACCTTAATCTCTGTTGTACCAAATTTAGCATCTGGTAAAGCAATGATTGCATCTGTACCAATAGATGAAGCTGCACGAAGCTCTGCTGCCATAAGCTGATAAGCCTTTGCTGCTGTAATAAGTGTTGCGTTCTTTGCATCGACGCCATCTGATGGCTCATTACCATCTGCTGTGCTGAAAAGTTTTGCAACCTTGCCGTTGTACTCTAAAGTAGAACCCATACTTGCAAATCTTCCAAGAGCCTCAGCTGATACTGTTGAAGTCTTGACATTTGTCTCATCACCGATAGTAAATGACTTACCATCGATTTTGATTACTTCACCTACATTAAGGGCTGAAGCAGATGTACCAAGTACTCTAAGAGCATTTTCAAGCTGTTTAGCTGTTCCAGCTCCAGATACACCAATTGTGTACTTTGTTCCACCAATTGTGTAAGTGTCGCCCATTACAAGAGCCTTGATTGTGAATGTAGCTTTTGTAGTGTTCTGTGTAAGTGTGCCGTCAAGACCTGCGTCGTGTGCAGCAATTACTACGTCCTTGGTGCCGTAGTCCCCTTTGAGAAGATATGTCTCGTTGAATTTTGTTGTCTCAGCTACACGATCAATCTCTGTTGTAAGCTGTAAGATTTCGTCCTGGATTGATGCACGGTCAGACTCTGAGTTTGTACCGTTTGCTGCCTGAACTGCCAACTCATTCATTCTCTGAAGCATAGAGTGAACTTCTGTAAGGGCACCCTCGGCTGTCTGTACTGCAGAAATACCATCAGAAGCGTTCGTTGAAGCCTGGTCGAGGCCACGAATCTGCTTTCTCATTTTTTCTGAAATTGAAAGACCTGCTGCATCATCTGCTGCACGATTAATTCTAAAACCTGATGATAATTTCTCAGTTGACTTTCCCTGAGCATTTGTTGTAATTCCTAACATTCTTGAAGCATTAGCTGCCTGCATATTGTGTTGTACTACCATAATTTCTACCTCCTTGTAGATACTCCCACGATTCCATTCATGAGAGATGCATATTGCATAACATT
>JAEEGF010611394.1_pt1 | contig 26998 bp, 20 predicted proteins | sample 9134171 | NCBI WGS metagenome assembly JAEEGF01 (sample SAMN16246542, study PRJNA631951) | gut metagenome | biome: gut microbiome; feature: rumen; material: AP-attached | host: Bos | place: Iran: Karaj | collected 2018-10 | reverse complement strand
GGACGCGCTATGCCGCAGCAGGCGTCTTCATTTTGGCCTGTCTCACGGATCTTCTGGACGGCAAGATCGCCCGCAAATACAACATGATCACCGACTTCGGCAAGTTCATGGATCCTCTGGCGGACAAGCTTCTGGTCGTTTCCGCGTTGATCACGCTGGTCTTTCTTCGTAATTTCACGGAAGAGCAGCATCTCTTCAACGCGAATGCAGATAATATCATTTTCACAGTCGTCGTGCTGCTCATCGTTGCGCGGGAATTCATCATCAGCGGATTCCGGCTCGTCGCCGCAGGCCAGGGCCTTGTGCTTGCAGCATCCAAGACCGCAAAGGTGAAGACGACCTTCCAGATGATCATGACCATCGCCATGATCCTGCATTTCAACTTCAAACCCTTCCTCATTCTGGAGTGGGTGCTGATCCTTTGCTCTCTGATCCTCACGATCTGGTCGCTGATCGAATACCTGGTCAAAAACGCGTCTGTCCTGAAAGACGTAAGGTGATCCCATGAAACTCTCACGGCGTCTGTTTCTATCCCAGTCGCTGTCCGGTCTGGGCAACACCTCCAGGATGCTCCTCAAAGCGGGGCATATTCCACATGTTGCAGCATGCTTTTTAAGCCTGTCTTCGGACGGGCGTTTTCTGTATATCTACGACCATGCCGTCTATACCGAAAAATGGTTCCGGAAAAGCGATGAAACCGTCATCGGTCTGGCTTCCACACGAAAAGAAGCAGAAGAACTCGTAGGCGAAATCATCTCTCTTTCGCTCAAAGAGACCGGTTCTCCCGAACCCGGGCCGTATCTCATGCGTTTTCTGGAGGAAAGCGATGCCTGAGGTCCTTCTTGTCATCCTGAAGATCCTTGGTTTCGTGCTCCTCGGCATACTGGGGCTCATCTTTCTTGTGATCCTCATTGTACTCTTTTCGCCGGTCCGCTACCAGCTGTGGCTCCGGAAAAAGGAGGACCTCGCCTATGACGTCAAGGCCCGCTGGTTCCTCCGTTTCCTGAATGTCCGCTACTTGAAGAAGGGCGACGAAGAGATCCAGCGTCTCAGGGTGTTCTGGTTCTATGACATTCCAAAAGGTGAAGGCATTCTTGCCTTGCTGAAAAAGATCTGGAAGATCATCGGCCGCTTTGTCCTTCGGACCTGGCAGCTTTCGGAAGACGATGACCGCGTTGCCGCCGCGATACGGTTGTTCTTCCTTGAGATCCTCCGGATCATCCGCTACATTCTTCCGAAAAAGCTGACGGGTTCCCTGGAATACGGCCTCGGATCTCCCGACAAGACCGGCATGTCTCTGGCAGTGCTCTCCATGGTGCTTCCGGTCCATCCGCATTTTGAAGTCACACCGGATTTCTATGAATCCCGCTTTGAAGGAGAGCTGAGCCTCGGCCGGCGCATTTTCATCTGTGTGGTCCTCTGGCACATTTTAAAGATCGTGTTCGGAAAGAACGTTCTTTATACAGTCAAAACCGTTTTACGTGCAAACAAGAAGGAGAAGAAAAATGGGACAGTCAGAACGTAACAATTTTCAGGCCTCGGTACGCGAACTCCTGAGCGGTCTGGACGGCTTTGTGAGCACCAGATCGGTCGTGGGAGAGCCTATCCGCATGGGCGAAGCCACGCTGATTCCGTTAATGGACATCCAGATCGGCGTCGGCGCAGGCAGTTACGGCGGCAAGAGCGCAGGGTCAGCAGGCGGCCTTGGCGCGACGATCAAACCCTCCAGCATGCTGCTTCTTCAGGACGGCAAGGTCAAGCTCATCCGCATCACGAATGAAGAAACCGTGATGAAGGTCATTGATGCCATTCCTGAAGTCATCGACCGTGTCAAAGGCGCTTTCATGAAGACCGACAAGAAGGTCGATGAGAAAGCGGAAGAGATTCTCCGCGGAGAGGCAGAAAAAGCGACCGGAGAAGAGAAGGACTAAAGCAGCACATTCTGCGCGCTTTCCCGGGAAAAGCAGCACAAAGCGTACCGGAAAAGTCTGAACTTTTTCAGTACCGATGCCGAAAATGCTTTCCCGCAGATGATTTCGCATGGTTTTTTATTTATAATCTCCGGCAGACGGTTGACATTTCACGGAGACCGTTGTAAAATGCAGAAAACGAACATATGTTCTATTCGGAGGATCTCATGGAGAAAAGCGAAAAGTTAAAAGCACTTCAGGCCGCGATCAGTCAGATCGAGAAGGAGAACGGCAAGGGCTCCATCATGAAGCTCGGCGACGAGCAGAAGATGAAGGTCGAATACATTCCGACAGGCTGCATGAGCCTCGACCTTGCGCTCGGCATCGGCGGCATCCCGCGCGGCAGGATCATCGAAGTCTACGGACCGGAATCCTCCGGCAAGACCACACTGGCGCTCCACATGGTCGCGGAAGCGCAGAAAGCCGGCGGCATCGCGGGCTACATCGATGCGGAACACGCGCTGGATCCGGTCTATGCGAAGAACATCGGCGTGGACATTGACAATCTCTATATCTCCCAGCCGGATTCCGGCGAACAGGCGCTGAACATCTGCGAGACGATGGTCCGTTCCGGCGCTGTGGATATCATCATCGTGGACTCTGTCGCCGCCCTCGTTCCCCAGCAGGAGATCGACGGTGATATGGGTGATTCGCATGTCGGCCTTCAGGCACGTCTTATGTCCCAGGCCTGCCGCAAGCTGACGAGCGTCATCAGCCAGTCACGCTGCATCGTGGTCTTCATCAACCAGCTTCGCGAGAAGGTCGGCGTCGTCTACGGCAATCCGGAAGTCACCACCGGCGGCCGTGCGCTGAAGTATTATGCCTCTGTGCGTCTGGACATCCGCCGTGTGGAATCCATCAAGGTTTCCGGCGAAGTCGTCGGCAACCGTACACGCGTCAAAGTCGTCAAGAACAAAGTTGCCCCGCCTTTCAAGGATTGTGAGTTTGACATCATGTTCGGCAAGGGCATCAGCCGCACCGGTGACGTGCTGAATCTGGCGCTTAACGCCGGCATCATTCTGCAGAGCGGCGCCTGGTTCTCCTATAACGGCGAGAAGATCGGACAGGGCCGTGACAATGCAAAGCTTTGGCTGGAGCAGAATCCGGCCGTTCTCAGCGAGGTCGAGGCGAAGGTCCGCGCGCATTTCGGATACACGAACGGCGCTTCCGAGAAGGCCGATGAACCGGAAGAAGCAGAGAAAGCGCCGAAGAAAGCCGCAAAGAAGGCTTCGTCAGAAGGAGACGTGGAGATCATTGACTGATCACAGCGATATCTTGGCCGAAGTGATCAAAGAAGCAGAAAAGAAAGCCCTGCGTCTTCTGACCGTTTCCGACCGTACCGAATATCAGTTACGCGAGAAGCTTCGGGAGGGAGATTTCCCTCCCGAAGCCATTGACGCAGCCGTGGAATATGTCCGTTCTTATCACTACATTGATGACGGACGCTATGCCGAAATATTTATCCGTTCGAAAAGAAGCGAGAAGAGCATCTATGAGATCCGGATGGAACTTAAGAAGCGCGGCGTCTCGGAAGATTTGATCGAACGGGCGGTCTCTTCGGCAGATCTCGATGACAGAAGCGTGATCAGGCATCTTTTTGAGAAGAAGTATGCAGCGAAGGATCTCACCGATCCCAAAATCTATGAACGCGCTTTCCGCTACTTCGGAAGCCGCGGATTCTCCTACGAAGACATCCGCGCCGCTGTCACGGAAGCGCTCGAATCCGAGGACCGTTGATTGCTTACTCGTTGATATCCGCTTCGATTTATGTTATTTTAAGGGATGAAAGTGAAAGCTTTCATCTTTTTTTGCGGATATGGCGGAATTGGCAGACGCGCTGGATTTAGGTTCCAGTGGGAGACCGTGCAGGTTCGAGTCCTGTTATCCGCATTTTTTGTTACATTTTACTCATCGGGAGGTGCTTGTGGACAAACTCCTGGATTATGTCAAATGGATGGGAGACTATACATTTGAAGAGCTTCCTTTCTCCGAGGCCGATACGCTTGTTCTGACAAGCGTATCTTATTTTGATCTCAAACACTGCTCTTTTCAGAGCGGCCAGAACTATTGTCTCTCCGATCTGAAAAAAGCCTTTGAAGAGGGTCTGATCCAGGCCCAGATGACCGGCGAAAGCCCGGAAGTCTCCGAGCTTATGGCCGAGGTCATTCAGTCCAGGCGTTTCGGATCGCTTCCTTTGATCGAATATGCAGACGTGCTGGATCCCTCTGTGCCGGTACAGTTTTCGGCCATGGTCTTTCAGATCCATGAAGACACCATGTTTCTTGCCTACCGGGGCACGGATGAAACGATTGCGGGCTGGCAGGAAGATTTCATGATCAGTTTCACGGAGACGGATTCCCAGAGGCGCGCCGCCGCTTTTGCGAAGCATGTGATGGAAGAGTATGACCAACGTTTCATCATCTCCGGTCACAGTAAAGGCGGAAATCTGGCGTTGTATGCCGCTGCGTCACTCAGCCCTGAACTCAGGCAGCGTGTCGATCACATTTATCTTCTCGATTCTCCCGGATTCTGTCCGGAAGTTTTTCCTGCCGAGATGTATCAGGATCTCTTACCAAGATGCACGCTGATCGTGCCGGAATTCTCCGTAATCGGGCGGATCTTCGAACTGCCGGTTATGGACCGTAAGATTGTCGGATCGGATCAGGAAGGTATCATGCAGCATATGCTCGCCTCCTGGCAGATCGATCACGGAAAGCCTTATGTACTTCCGAAGACAGATCCGGCAAGCGACCTCATCAACAACACGGTAGACCGTTTTATTGAGAACACAGATCTGGAGTCCCGTAAGCCGCTGGTCGACGACCTTTTCAAAGCGCTCTCCGCAGACGGCGCTGTCACATTGAGCGACATCGCAGGTAAGGGCGGGACCGGCTTTGAAGCGGTACTCTTCCGAATGTTCGGACTCAGTGAAGAAGCCCGCGACACACTCCTGAGCGCCCCTCTTAAGTCGCTCCTCGGAAATGAAGCGGACGCGCTCAAGGAGAGCGGTTTCCTCAAATGGGTCCGCGACAGCATGCTGCTTCACGCGATCCTGCTCGTTTTGGGCGGTATTCTTCTGGTCCTTTTGAGGGACACGCTTCTCAAGGTCCCTGTCATTCTTATTTTTACGGCGCTTGTGATCTTCCAGATCGTGATGACCATCCGCCGTCTTAAGGAGAATCACTGGGATTTTGCAAAGACGCGTTATTCGGTCTATTTCAGCCTAGGGCTGATCGCAATCAGTGCGATACTGATTTTAAAGGAACACGCGCTTTTCCTCTTCGGAAGCCTGCTCATCGGACTGGGCGGACTGGTTCTCGCCTATCAGGCAATCCTTCGGTTCACGCGGCTCAAGGGCTTTTTAAAAGTTCTTTCCCTGATCGAATTCATTGTTCTTCTTGGCATGAGCGGATTGTTTCTGATCTCGTCCCAGGATCTGTTCAGAGCCGCAGCGCTCTTTATCGGCATCGCACTCATAACAGACGGCGCCGTACGGCTCGGCTACCTCATTTTTGAAAACAGGAAAAAGCGGAAGGGGAGCGCGGTTTAGGCTTCCCGAGAGGCTCGCCGGGCCCTCGTTTTCCTTGACACTCTTGTCCTGAAAACATATAATAAGAACAGGTTTTGAAGTGCTTCGGCCGGGCCTTCGGGACCTTGCTTGAATCGTATCCTTTTGCAAATCTTTTTTCTTGACAAACGGGATACGCTATGATAATATCGCAGGCGTTGGCGCAATTCGCGGAAGTGTCGGAATTGGCAGACGAGCAAGACTAAGGATCTTGTGACCGTAGGTCGTGTGGGTTCAAGTCCCATCTTCCGCATTGTGCAGGGAATCTGAAGGAAGCACTTTCAGATTCCCGCCGACTGCAGATGTGGCGGAATTGGCATACGCGTATGATTCAGGTTCATATCCACGAACGTGGGTGCGGGTTCAAGTCCCGCCATCTGCATGAGAAGGAAAGAGCAGGCCGTAATGATCGGCCTGCTTTTTCTATGCAAAGGAGAACTCTTGCAAAAGCCGCTACGTGACAGGTTCTTCCTGCACACGCCATTCGATATCAATTTTATTCTCGCGATCGTATTCATCAATGTCTACGGACTGATCATGATTTACAGCGCGAGCTATTACTATGCCGAAAGCGCCTATCATTACGCGCCGGACTATTTCTTTCAGAACCAGCTCCGCTGGGTGCTTCTGGGCTTTGCCGCCTTTATTCTGATTTCCTACGTCCGTCCGAAATACTGGCAGAGACTCTGGAAGTGGGCGCTCATCGTTTCCTTTGTCTTCATCATTCTGGTCCGTATCCCGCCCTTTGCGCACGCGTCTCACGGTGCCTATCGATGGATCAAGCTGGGTTCTTTTCTGCTTCAGATTGCCGAACCCGTAAAACTGGGCGTGATCATCGGCATTGCAGGTCTCTTGGTATATAACAAAGTCACCGATAAAAAGACCCTGGTCTGGACCTTTGGCATTTCGGGTGTGTTTGCGGTACTTCTTTTGTTCCTGTCGTCCAACATGAGCACGGCGCTCATCGTGTTCGCCATGGTCTATCTTTTGGTCACAACGATCCATCCCAAGCCGAAGGGCTTCATTCTCTTTGCTGCAGGGGTATTTGTTGTGATCGTACTGGCAGTCATTATCGTGGACCGCTTCATCCCGTTCAGCGACGAAGAAAACTTCCGCATCACCCGGATCCGCGCCTGGATCCATCCGACGGATGAACGCTTCATCGTCGATGAGGCCTATCAGTCCACACAGGCGCTGTATGCCATCGCATCCGGGGGTTTCTTCGGCCGCGGACTTGGACAGAGTCTGATCAAATTCAAACTGCCGGAGCCGCACAACGACTACATTCTGGCCATCATTTTCGAGGAGATGGGCATCCTGGGCGTCCTGATCCTGACCTACCTCTTCCTGTACCTCATGTACAAGATCTTCCGGATCTATCTGAACACCAAAGACCGTTTTTCCCGATATGTCGTTTTGGGTGTCTTTTACCATCTGACCGTTCAGATCCTTCTGAACTATGCCGTCACGCTGGGGATCCTCCCCACCATGGGCGTGACCCTGCCTTTCATCTCGGCAGGCGGATCGGCTGCTTTCTTCACCCTGATCGAACTGGGCGTTGTGCTCGGGATCTCACGGCAGAACGAAGAGAATTCGCTTTATATGGAAGCCAATCTGGAGATGGAAGAGGAGAATCCGTATTTCAGGCAGTTAAAAGAGGAAGGCTATGATACGGAGGCACCTTTAAAGAAGAAACGTGTGAAAGTCCCTCGTGTGAGGAAGGAGCAAAGACCGTGAACAAAGCCCGTAAAATGTTCGAAGAAGAGCTGAAGGCCTTCGAAGCCTGTACCGATGAAGAAATGACGGCGCTCTTCAAAAGAGAAAAGAACGACAGCGAAGCCCTGAACCGCTTTCTGGAAGGCAATCTCCATCGTGCGTTTGCCATCGCCTCTGAATTTGAATCCGAACCGGTCGATTTCATGGATCTCATTCAGGAAGGCAGCCTCGCGATCCTTGAATTTTTCCAGAACGAATCGGACTGGACCGAAGTTTCGGCCGCTAACCTCGATCAGGCGGTACGTACCGCCGTTGAGGCATTTATAGAAGAAGAGCGGCAAAATCTGGATACAGCAAAAGAACTGGCATCCAAACTCAACATGCTGGACTTTCTGACCACCAAGATCGCCGAGAAGACAGGGCGGGAAGCCACAAAAGAAGAGTTGGCCAAAGCCATGGATCTGCCCGAAGACGAGATCGATTATCTTCTTCGTGTCGCGCTTTCCGCAGTCAATAAGGAGGATTAAATGATCCGTATCGCATTAGATGTCATGGGCGGCGACAATGCGCCCGACGCAAACCTGGGCGGCGCGCTGGACGCATTAAGCCGCTCAGAGGACATTTTCGTACAGCTGGTCGGTCAGAAAAATGTGATCGATGCCTGGCTTCGTGACAAGACTTATGATGACAAGCGTCTTCAGGTCATCGACGCCCCTGAGGTCATCGAAACCGGAGAGCATCCTGTCACCGCCATCCAGAAGAAGAAAAATTCATCCATGGTGATCGGTCTTAGGATGCTCCATGACGGGGAATCTGACGCATTTGTCAGCGCCGGCAGCACCGGTGCGCTTCTGGTAGGCGGTCAGACGATTGCCGGCCGGCTTCCGGGCATCAAGCGCGCGCCTCTGGCCGTGCAGCTTCCGACCACGAAAGGAAAGTCTCTTCTGGTCGATTGCGGCGCCAATGTGGACGCCCGTCCCGAAATGCTTGTCCAGTTTGCCATCATGGGATCTCTCTATGCCAGACATCTCATGGGCATCGAGAATCCGACTGTCGGGCTCGTCAACATCGGTACGGAAGAGGAGAAAGGCAACGAGCTGACCCGTGCCGCTTATCCGCTCCTCAAAGACTGTGACAAGATCCGTTTCATCGGAAACGCCGAAGCCAGAGACATCCCGCAGGGCACGGCAGACGTACTCGTCTGTGAAGCATTCACGGGAAACGTCATTCTCAAAATGTACGAGGGGGTGGCCAGGACTTTGCTTTCGCAGGTGAAGAGTTCACTGATGCAAAGCCTTCGCGGCAAGATCGGCGGCCTTCTCATCAAGCCGTCGCTTAAGGGCCTCGTAAGCACCTTCAGTTCCAAAGAGGACGGCGGCGCGCCGCTTCTGGGGCTTCGCGGCCTGGTGATCAAAGCTCACGGCAACTCCACCGAAGTACAGATGCGCAATGCGCTTCTTGAGTGTGAAAAGTTCTACAACAGCGGACTGAAAGAAAGGATCCAAGATGCCTTCACGTGATCTGACGGAATTCCGGAAAGAGATCGGCTATCGTTTTCGTGATCTCAAACTCCTGAAACAGGCGCTGACCCACACCTCCTACTGCAACGAGCACGGTCTTTCAAAAACAGACTCGAACGAGCGGATGGAGTTTTTCGGAGATGCGATTCTGGAGATGGCGACAAGTAAGTACCTGTATGCCACCTATCCGGAACTGATGGAAGGTGCTTTGTCGAAAATGCGGGCTTCCATCGTTTCCGAAAAGCCTCTTGCGCGCGCGGCGCGCCGCATCCATCTCGGCGACTATCTCTTACTGGGCCGTGGAACCGAACTGGAGGGCGGAAGAGACAGCGACAACATCCTCTCGGATGCCTTTGAGGCCGTTCTCTGCGCGCTGTATCTGGACGGCGGATCACGGGCTTCCAACAGGCTCATCGAAACGCAGGTGCTGACGCCGCTTTCCGAGGACGACTATATCGAAGACTTTAAAACGATCCTGCAGGAATACGTCCAGGCCCGGGCAGGCGAACTGAGTTACGAGTTCATCTCGGAATCCGGCCCCGACAACGCGAAGACATTTGTCTATCAGGTGCTTGTGAACGGAGAGATCCTTGGACACGGTTCCGGCAAGTCCAAAAAAGAAGCCCAGACACTGGCGGCACGGGAGGCCTGGCTCAGGCTCATGCATGCGGCTGAAAAAGAAAGACAAAAATAAGACATGTACTTAAAAGAGATCGAAGTAAACGGATTCAAATCCTTCGCAAACCGCATGGAACTCTTGTTCCATCGCGGCATTACCTGCATTGTCGGTCCGAACGGTTCCGGCAAGTCCAACATTGCCGACGCGGTCCGCTGGGTCTTCGGTGAGCAGAGCTCCCGTGAGCTCAGAAGCCAGAGCATGCAGGACGTCATTTTCGCAGGCACCATGCTGAGAAAGCCGCAGAGCTACGCCGAAGTGTCGGTGACGCTTTCCAACGAAGACCGTTACGTGGACCTGGATTATGACGAGATCAAAGTCACCAGAAAAGTGTATCGTTCCGGCGAAAGCGAATACCGTCTGAACGGCAAGCAGGTGCGTCTCCGCGACATCAACGAACTGTTCTATGATACCGGTATCGGCAAGGAAGGCTATTCTATGATCGGGCAGGGACAGGTGAACCGCATCCTGTCCGGCAAGACCGAAGAACGGAGAGAGCTGTTCGATGAAGCCACCGGCATCGTCAAGTTCAAGAAGCGGAAGACCGTATCCCTGAAGAAGCTGGAAAATGAGCGTTCCAACATGCTCAGGATCTCGGATGTGCTCTCTGAACTGGAAAGACGTGTCGGCCCGCTGAAGAAAGCGAGCGAAACCGCCAAAGAATATCTGAAACTCAGAGAACAGCTGAAAGTGTACGACGTCAATGCCTTCCTTCTGGATGAGAAGGCGCTTCAGGATTCCAAGCAGAAGATTCAGGCGAATCTTCAGATTGCAAATGAGCATCTCAAGGAACAGAAAGCTGAAGAAGAAGCGCTGAAGAAAGCCTATGATGAGGCCGATGAAGGCGTCCGCATCCTGGACGGGAAGGCTGAAACCATCCGTTCCGAGATCCGCGAAGCCGAAGCGCTGAGAAGCGGCATCGAACGTGAGATCAGCCTGACGGAAGAGAAGATCCGCTCGGAAGAAAGCGCGAGAGCACATTATCTGGACCGGATCCGCGAGATCGAGGAAAGCATCGGCGCGGGCGGTCAGAAAAAGGAGAACAGCCTCGCCGTTCTTCAGGAGACCTCCGGTCTCATGAAAGAGCTGGAAGAAAAGCTTTCGGCAGAAGAGAAAGACGTCCGGAGAAAATCGGAAGAGGTTAGTCTCTACCAGAAACAGACGGACGACGCGCATCTGGAAGTCGTGGAGCTTTTGGAGCAGAAGGCCGACACCAATGCCGAACTGAGCCGGCTTCAGGAGACGATCTCCCAGGCCGATAACCGGAAAAAGGCGATCGAAGACGAACAGGCTGCGCTCAAAATCCGTGTCGAAGAGAACCGGAAAGAGCAAGAGGAGCTTTCCGCTTCCATGGCGGAAAACGAATCCGCCTGTGCTGCGAAAAAGCTGGAGCGTGACGAGGCGGAAAAGCAGTATTCCGAATGGAACGACGCCTATCACAAGACGCGCGAGAAGCTTCTGGATCTTCAGCGCAACGCGCAGATCCTGGAAGGACGCATTCAGTCCCTCCGTGTGATCGTCGAACAGTATGAGGGCTTCAACCGGGCTGTCAAGACCGTGATGAACCTCAAAAAAACCAGAAAGGGTATCCTCGGGACCGTCTCTGACGTGATCCGCGTGGAGAAGAAATATCGTACGCTCATAGAGACCGCCCTGGGCGGAAACTATCAGAACGTGATCGTCAAAACGGAAGATGAAGCCAAGACCCTGATCGGGATCCTGAAGGAAGAGCGTGCCGGCCGTGCGACCTTCCTTCCGCTCGACGCGATCCGGGCCTCGGAAGGCATCACCGACCGATCGGTCTTCTCGGAACCCGGCGTCATCGGAACCGCGGATACCCTCGTTGAGGCGGATGACATGTATCAGGAAGCCATCCGTTACCTGTTAGGCCGCTTCCTGGCTGTGGATACGGTCGATCACGCGCTCGCCATCGCAAGGAAGCATCGCCATTCCGTCCGGATCGTGACACTTGAAGGAGAATTCCTGAATGTCGGCGGATCCATTTCCGGCGGCGCTTTCCGCGAGAAAGAGGGCGTGCTTGGCAGAAACGAGGATCTCAGGGCTTCGGAAAAACAGGCTGCCCTCTACCGGAAGGAGATTGAGAAAGCAGAGCGTGAACTGCAGCAGACCAGACAGCTGAGGGAATCGTTCTCCGTGGAAGCCGATGCATTTTCCGAAGAGCTGCATGACCTCGAACTGGAGAAGTCTTCTCTGGCGGCGAAGTCGGATGCGGCAAAACGTCAGGAAACACGCTTGCGTGTCGAGGGCGACAGTCTTCGGATCCGCATGGAGGAAACGGTCCGGGAAGCGGAGGATGCCGCGATCCGTAAGGAAGCCATCGAGACTGCGCTTCGGAATCTGGAAGAAACCAACGCGGCCAAGGAAGGCTCACAGTCCGATCTCAAATCCCTTCTGGAGAAATCTTCCCAGGAGCTTCAGGCATTTGTCGAAGCCCGTGAGGAGACCAGGATCCGTCTTGCTTCTCTCCGGGAGAAGAAAGATTTTGCCGAACAATCCATCCGGGACCTGGAAGCGGAAGCCGTCCGGATCCAGGACGAGAAAGCCGCGCTGAATTCGCAGGCGGCACTTTCCGATGAAACGATACGCACGCTTCGGGAAAACCTCGCATCGCTGAAAGAACAGTCCGCAGGCCAGGCGCCTTCTGACAGTGCGCTTCAAAATGCGCTGGACGGACTCCTGAACGAGAAAGAAAAACTTTCGGCAAAACAACGTTCCGCTTATGAGAAGCAAAGCGAAAATGCGGAAATGCTCCGGGACATCGAGAAAGAGATCGTCCGTCTCGGCGCACAGGCCGAAAAGACCGAAGAGCGTCTATCCGCCCTGACCGATTACCTCTGGAACGAATATGCACTTACGCCAACTGAAGCCGCTGCCTTCCGGGCCGAACAGGCGCCTGACGAATCGCCGGCAAGAATACGCCGGCACTGCGCGGATCTGAAAAACGCCATCAAGGACCTCGGAAGCGTCAATGTGAATGCGATCGAAGAGTACAAGGAAGTCGGAGAGCGCTTCGAATTCCTGAAAGGCCAGTATGAAGATCTGCAGAAGGCGGAAGCCGATCTGGTCAAGATCGTCGAGGATCTGGACCGCGGCATGAAGAAACAGTTCTCGGAGAACTTTGTTCTGATCCAGAAGGAGTTCGACGTCGTATTCAAAGAACTTTTCGGCGGCGGCACCGGCTCTCTGGAACTGCAGGATCCTTCCGATCCGATCTCTTCAGACATCCTCATCACTTCTCAGCCCCCGGGAAAGCGCCTTCAGAACATGATGCAGCTGTCCGGTGGCGAGAATGCGCTGACGGCGATCGCGCTTTTGTTCGCGATCCAGCGGCTGAAACCCTCGCCCTTCTGTCTGCTGGACGAGATCGAAGCCGCGCTGGATGAAACAAATGTCGTCCGTTTCGCCAATTATCTGAAGCAGCTCACAGACCGCACGCAATACGTCGTCATCACCCACAGAAGAGGCACGATGAACGCGGCCGACACATTATACGGCATCACGATGCAGGAGAAGGGCATTTCCGCCCTGGTCTCCGTGAATCTGATCGAGAAAGACTTAGAGTGATCATGGCAGAAAAACTTTCTTTTTTCCAAAAACTGAAAAACGGGCTGAAAAAGACCCGGCTGAACGTTGTCTCCGGAATGGAAAGCCTATTTATGGGCGTTTCCTCCATCGACGAAGACTTTTATGAAGAGCTCGAAGAAACGCTGATCATGGGCGACGTCGGCGTGCAGACGACAGAGAAGCTGATCGAGGACCTGAGAGCTGAGGTGGAAGCAAAGCACCTCATCCATCCGAGGGACTGCCGTAGCATCATTCTGGACCTTCTGAAAGAACAGATGACGATTCCGGACGGCGCCTACGACTTCGAAAAAGTGCCCTCCATTCTGTTCGTGACCGGCGTGAACGGCGTCGGAAAAACCACATCGATCGGCAAACTGGCATACAAGTACCGCCGGCAGGGCAGAAGCGTGCTGGTCGCGGCCTGTGATACATTCCGGGCCGCCGCAAGCGACCAGCTGGCCATCTGGTGCGAACGCGCGGGCGTTCCCATGGTTTCCTCCGAAGCCGGACGGGATCCGTCTTCCGTGCTCTTTAACGCGCTGACTGCCGCGCGCGCAAGAGGCGCCGACATGCTGATCTGCGATACGGCCGGCAGGCTTCATAACAAGCGGAATCTTATGGAAGAGCTCGCCAAGATGAACCGCGTCATCGAACGCGAAGGCCAGGGCTTCCTCCGTGAAAATCTTCTGGTACTGGATGCCACGACCGGTCAGAACGCCGTGCAGCAGGCCAAGGAATTTGTCCGCACCTCGGATCTGACCGGCATCATCCTGACCAAGATGGACGGCACCGCAAAGGGCGGCATGGCCATCTCCGTGGAAAACGAACTGGGCATCCCGGTCAAATTCATCGGTGTCGGCGAAGGCATCGACGATCTGGAAAAGTTCAGCGCAAAGGATTTCATCGACGCGCTGTTTGAGGAAAATGCGTAAGAATCTCCTGGAGGTCTTCCCGGGACTCCCCACAGCGAAGCTGGTCACCATGGACCTTCTTCAGACGACCGAGGTGGAGCGTCTCGCCTACTCGGAAGACCGTCGAACCGTAAATGCCTTTCTGGTATTTCACAGACTTGTGGACAAGCCTGTGATTCTTTCGCTTGAAAAAGCGCTGAATGAACAGTTTTTCAACGGCGGAGACACCGGGCTCAGGATCCGCGAGAGTTATGAACTCTCTGACTATTCGCTCTCTGACATTGTCTCGCTGTATCGTGACAGCGCCGTTATGGATCTCACCAGGGAATATCCCGCCTTCAGTTCCATTTTAAGGCGCTCCCATTGGGAAGTCCGGCCGGACGGCCGCCTCGGCATTCAGTTTTCGGGTAACGGTTTTGCCAAAAACTACGCCAAAGACTGGGCCGGCTATATCGAGAAGCGTTTTCTGCAGCGTTTCGGCATCCAGGTTTCTCCGGTGATGGAGTTTACGGAAAAAGCAGCCCGTGAAGAGCCGGACAGCGATTTGCCTGAGCCCGAGGTTCCGAAGGAGGAGGACGTTTCTGCGAGCGATGCGCTTTTCTCTGAAAACCGCGATCCGTCTCCGGAAACTGTGTTCTCTGCGCCATGGGAAGACGCCCCTCAGAGCCCTCAGGATGCCCCTCAGAGCGTTTCAACGGAACTGCCTTCCTCTTCCCCGGCCATATCCTCCGGCCCCGAAAACACCTCTTCTCAGGCCTCTTTGGGCCTGAAAGACGCCCGCCGTAGCAAAAAGCAGGGCGGAAAGGTCACGCGAACGCTTAAAAACGACGCGTCCGGACGTCCCGTTCGCGCCTATAAGACAGATGATCCGGACGTGCTTTACGGTCGTCCCTTCAAGGACGCTTCCCAGAAGCTCTCGCCCTATCTTCCGGACGAAGAGGGGCCCATGGTCGTGCTGGGAGAGATCCTTTCGGTCGAGACAAAGCCCACGAAGAGCGGTGAGCGCACCATTTTCATTTTCACGCTTACCGATTACAGCGACACCATCCGTGTCAAGTTTTTCGTCCGTCAGGAGTTTCTCGAAGAAGTCAAAGCCGCCATCTATCCCGGCCGTACCGTCCGGGTCAAAGGAGACGCGGAAATAGACCGCTACGACCATGAACTCATGATCCAGCATATCTATGGCATCATGCGTTATGATCTGCCTCTCACGGAGCAGCGCAGGGACGACGCCGCGGAGAAACGCATCGAGCTTCACGCGCATACCAAGTACTCCGACAACGATTCTGTTCTGGACGCAGAGGCGTTTATCAAGCGGGCCGCTTTCTATGGACATCCCGCCGTGGCCGTCACGGATCACGGAAATGTGCAGGCCTTCCCGACGGTCCTCAAGACCGCCAAGGCTCTCAAACAAAAAGGAACACCTATCAAGATCCTATACGGCATGGAAGGCTATCTGGTCGACGACACCCAGGCTGTTGCCGTGAATCCGACCGATGCGCACCTTACGGGCCCGCTTGTCGTTTTCGACCTGGAAACGACCGGGTTTTCTTCGGACAAGAACCGCATCATCGAGATCGGCGCTGTCCGCATCGAAGACGGACGTATCACAGACCGTTTCAGCTCTTTCGTCAATCCCGGAGAGAAGATCTCTTACCGGATCGAAAGCCTGACCAGCATCACGAACGAAGACCTCCGGAATGCCCCGCCCATCGAAGAGGTGCTTCCGAAGTTCATGGCCTTCGCCGACGGATGTTTCTTCGTCGGACACAATGCGGAATTCGACGTTTCTTTCCTGATCCGGAATCTACGCCGCGTGATGCCGGGGACGCCGACGGACTTCCCCTGGGCGGACACCCTCGGAATCTCCCGTTTTCTGCTTCCGAAGCTTTCCAGATACCGTCTGGACGCGGTCGCCAAGGAGCTTCACGTCTCGCTTCTCAAGCATCACCGCGCCGTGGACGACGCGGAATGCACAGCGGAGATCTATCTGAAACTGCTCCCGAGACTTGAGAGCCGCGGCATACTTACGCTCCGGGATCTTGCGGAAAAATGCCGGCCGGATGAGAATACGATCAAGAAGCTCAACACCTATCACGTGACCATTTTCGTCAAAAACGAGGCCGGACGTATCGCGCTGTACCGGCTCGTGTCGGATTCGAACCTCAAGTACTATTACCGGAGGCCGCGTATCCCGAAGTCTGCGCTTCAGGAAGTGCGTGAAAACCTGATCATCGGCTCCGCATGCTGCTACGGAGAGCTGTTCGATGCCGTCCTGAGGGGCGTGCCGGACGAAGAGGTCGCCCGTATCGTCTCTTTCTACGATTATCTGGAGATCCAGCCTCTCGGCAACAACGCTTTCCTGAAGAAAGAAGAAGACTACGATTATATCCGGACAGACGAGGATCTTAAGGATCTGAACCGCACGATCGTGTCCCTGGGCGAACAGTTCAAGAAGCCGGTCGTCGCGACCGGAGACGTCCATTTCATGGATCCTCAGGATGCCATTTACCGTACCTTCCTTCAGGATTCGGAGGATTTTAAGGATGCGGACGACCAGGCGCCTCTGTACTTCAGGACCACAGAGGAAATGCTTTCGGAATTTGATTATCTCGGAAGCGACAAGGCGCATGAAGTCGTCATTGAGAATCCGAAGAAGATCGCGGACCAGATCGAAGAGATCTCCCCGATCGACGCGAAGAAGAGTCCTCCGGTCATTGAAGGCTCTGATCAGGACCTTCGCGAGCACGCATTCATGGTCGCCAGGGATCTGTACGGCGATCCGCTGCCCAGACAGGTCGAAGAGCGGCTGGAACGCGAACTCACCGCGATCATTTCGAACGGCTACGCGGTCATGTACTCGATCGCGCACAAACTGATCAAAAAATCCATGTCGGACGGCTACCTTGTCGGAAGCCGCGGTTCTGTCGGCTCGTCTCTCGCGGCCACCATGTACGAGATCACGGAGGTCAACCCGCTGCCGCCGCATTACCGCTGCCCGAAATGCCGCTACTCGGAATTCGAGTCGGAAGAGTGCATCCGCTACCGGAACAATACCGGCTGGGACATGCCGGACAAGCTTTGCCCGAAATGCGGCACGAAACTGATTAAAGACGGCTGCAATATCCCCTTCGAGACCTTCATGGGCTTTAAGGGCGATAAAGAGCCGGACATCGACTTGAACTTTTCCGGCGAATACCAGGCCAAAGCCCACGCCTATACCGAAGTCATTTTCGGAAAAGGTCAGACCTTCAAGGCCGGTACCGTCCAGGCCATTCAGGACAAGATCGGGTCGGCCATCGTCTATAAGTATTTCCAGAAAAAGGGCATCCAGAAGCGAAACGCAGAGATCGACCGTCTCGGAATGCCGCTTCTGGGCGTCAAACGTTCCACCGGCCAGCATCCAGGCGGGATCATCGTGCTGCCCCTCGGCGAGGACATCAACCGCTTCACGCCCGTGCAGCATCCGGCGGACGATACTGACAGTTCGATCATTACGACGCAGTTCGACTATCACTCGATCGAACACAACCTCCTGAAACTGGACATTCTCGGAAAGGACGATCCGACCGTCATCCGTATGCTGAAAGACCTTCTGGGCATCGATCCGGTCGATTTCCCGCTGGATGCGCCGGAAGTTCTGAGCCTCTTCAAATCCACCGAAGCGCTTGGGATCAAGCCGGAGGACATCCACGGCTGCCCGCTTGGTGTTTTGGGCATCCCGGAATTCGGAACGGACAATGCGATCAGCATGGTTCTGGAAGCGAAGCCTCAGGATCTGTCCGACCTCATCCGTGTCTCGGGGCTTGCGCACGGCACAGACGTCTGGCACGGAAATGCGGAAAAGCTGATCCAGGAAGGCACGGCAACGCTTCGCACCGCGGTCTGCACGCGTGACGACATCATGCAGTATCTGATCTCGATGGGCATGGAAAATGCAGAGGCCTTCAACATTATGGAAAGCGTCCGAAAGGGAAAAGTCGCGAAAAAAGACTGCCCGAAATGGCCCCAGTGGAAGGCCGACATGGAGGCGCACGGCGTGCCGGACTGGTACATCTGGTCCTGCGAGCATATCATGTACATGTTCCCCAAAGCGCATGCCGCTGCCTACGTCATCATGGCCATGCGCATCGCCTACGCGAAAGTGCATTATCCGCTTGCCTATTACGCGACTTACTTCTCGATCAAGGCCGGCGGTTTTGATTACGAGACCATGTGCATGGGACACGCCAGGATGGAAGCGGAGCTCAACCGGCTCAAGGAGATCCCCTTCCCGAAAGCGAAGGAGAAACTGCGTTACCGCGACATCCGGATCGTGGAAGAGATGTACGCGAGAGGTTTCTCTTTCGTGCCGATCGACCTTTACAAAGCCCAGGCGAACCGCTTTGTCATTGTGAACGACAAGCAGCTGATGCCTTCTTTCTCCTCCATCGAAGGCATGGGCCCGAACGTCGCGCAGGCGCTTCAGGAAGCTGCCAGGCAAGGCCCCTATACCTCTGTGCAGAATCTGAGAAACCGCGCAAAGGTTTCCCAGACGCTCCTGGACAAGATGGACTCCTACGGCATCCTTTCAGGGCTTCCGAAAGACGACCAGATCAGCTTTGCCGATCTGTTCTGAAGCGTCCGGCCTTAATTTGATAAACGAAAGAAAATATGCTATAATATATGGTTGTATCTTTCTCACCGTTCACACAAGGAGAGATCCTATGAAAGTTTCCTTTGTTGTCCCCTGTTACAACGAAGAGGGCAACGTCGTCAAAATGTATCATGCGCTCCATGAGGCTTTCCGGGACACCGGGAGCCTGATCGAGTGCGTCATGGTGGATGACGGAAGCCGTGACGGCACCATGAAGGCGCTTCGCGGTCTCTCGGAAGAAGTTTGCGATCCGAATCTGAAAGTCATTTCATTCTCGCGGAATTTCGGCAAAGAAGCCGCCATCCTCTGCGGCTTAAGACATGCGGAAGGCGACCTCATCTGTGTGATCGACGCGGACCTTCAGCAGGATCCCAGGGTCGCACGAGAGATGTACGAGATCCTTCAGTCCAGACCCGAGGTCGATGCGGTCGGCGCTTATCAGGACAAGCGGAAGGAGAGCGCGGTCCTTAAATTCTTCAAAAAATGTTTTTACGGTCTGGTGAACAAACTGTGCGAGACCAGTTTCAGGCCCGCTGCCAGCGACTTCCGCATGATGCGCCGCAAGATGGCTGACGCCGTGCTTTCCATGACGGAGTATCACCGCTTTTCAAAAGGCATTTTCTCCTGGGTCGGTTTCAACACGGAATACATTCCTTACACCGTGAAAGAGCGGAATTCCGGGAAGTCCTCCTGGTCCTTCGGAAAATTGTTCCTGTATGCGCTGGAGGGGATCTTCGGCTATTCCACGAAGCCGCTCAGAATTCCTTATTATGTCGGCGGATTCTTAAGCGTTGCTTCCTTCATCCTCATCATCGTCGAGATCATTCTCGCGGCGGCAGGACACACACTGCCGGAGCATGCGCTGGTTCTTTCCGTTTTCCTTCTGTTGTTCGGATGCCTGTTCCTCTTTCTGGGGATCATCGGTTCCTACCTTGCAAGGACGTATGTACAGAGCAAAGACCGTCCGGTCTACATTGAAAAAGAAATGATTCAGATCCGGGAAGAAGATTCCCGTGATCCTTCTAGCGGAGACAACGATCATCATGGCTGAGCAGAAAACTTCCAACCAAAGAAACACTTCCTCGCGGAGCAGCGCCTCTCAGAACGCGCCCCGGAAGAATTCGCGTGCCGAGGCAGAGAAGAAAGCCCAGGCAAAACGGCGCTCCATCCTGGAAGACATCATCGTTATCGTGGTGGTTGCGATCGCCGTTCTGTGCTATGTCGCGCTTTTCTCCAGCGCCATTCCGTGGCTTAAGACCGCGCTTTACTTCCTGTTCGGGAAGCTGATGTACGTTGCGCCGCTTTTATTCGTCATTCTGGCAGTCGTGCTGCGGATCGGAGACAGGACCGGCCTGTTCATCCGGAGAGTCGTTTCCGTCATACTGGTTCTGTTTGCCGTGTCCGGCCTCTTTTCCTTCTTCGGGGGAGACCCGAAGGACGGGGGTCTTCTGGGGCGTCTGAACTACCTCATGATGAACAAGCTGCTCGGCACCGCAGGCTCTACCGTCATCAACATTTTCCTCATTGTGGTCGCGGTCGTCCTCTTCGTGGATTTCTCCGTGTTCAACTATCTGAAGGACCGCAAAGATCCGGAACGCGAGGAGAATCAGAGAAAGCGCGCGCTTCATGAAGAAAAGCGCGAGGCCAAGCGTCGTACCAGACAGCTGGAATCGGAGCTGAGAGCCCGTGAAGAGATCGACGAGATCCACGAGAAGAACCGGAGAATGGAAGCGGAAGAGCGCCTGAACCGGCGTTTCGTGGGCATCGGCGACACGACCATCACCAGTGACGACGAGACACCTACGACATTCAAATACGGCGATTCCGACGCCTCGGCGAAGAATGCGTCTATCTTTAACAAATACAAAAACAGCGGCAAGGATCAGAAAAACACGCCGGTGAAAGAAGATGCGGACGACGTGCCCTTTGATCTCGGAGACGAGATCTTCATGCCGCCCATTCATCTCGGCGACGAATACCTGCCGAAGGACGACGGAATTCTGACCTCTGAGACGCCGGAGGAAACGCCCGAAGAAAAGGCTGAAAAGGCGGACAAAGCCTTCCGCGAACAGCTTTCTCCTTCCGACCGTTACGAGAAGATCGTGGTCACTGCGAACGGTTCGGTCCGAAAAGTGGAGACCGACGGTCAGAAAGCGCTCAGAAATAAAGAAGTCATCGATACCGACGCCCTCAGGAGAGCGCGCGGCGAGCAGGCGCTGAATCCTGACGGAACGCCGAAGGAAGAAAGCCCCGAAACCGCGCAAAAATCCGAGACGCCTTCCGGAAACCAAACGGATGACGACGTCATTACCCGCGACATCGCCGCCAAGAAAGCGGTTCAGAAGGAGTATCGTTTCCCGCCCATGCGGCTCTTGAGAAGAGGCGCCGGCGTGAACGGAAGCCGTCAGGACATCGAAGCCGAGCTTCAGGAGAACGCCAGAAATCTGGTCGAGACCCTGAAGACTTTCGGCATCAACGTCCGTGTCACGAATATCACACGCGGCCCGTCTGTCACGCGTTACGAGATCCAGCCGGACGTCGGCGTGAAGGTTTCCCGTATCACGTCGCTTGCCGACAACATCAAAATGAATCTCGCCGCGGCGAGCATCTACATGGAAGCCCCGATCCCGGGCAAATCCGCGATCGGCATCCAGGTGCCGAACAGCCAGAAGACCGGCGTCACGCTCCGGGATCTTCTGGAATCCGACGAATTCAAGAACCATACTTCCAAGCTGGCTTTCGGTCTTGGCAAAGACATCGAAGGCCGGGCGATCATCGCCGACATTGCGCGGATGCCGCACCTTCTGATCGCCGGCACCACCGGCTCCGGTAAGTCCGTCTGCCAGAACACGATGATCATGTCGATCATTTATCACGCAAAGCCGACGGAAGTGAAAATGATCATGATCGACCCGAAGATGGTGGAAATGCAGGTCTACAACGATCTGCCGCACCTTCTGCTTCCGGTCATCACCGACGCCAAGAAAGCCAGTCTCGCCCTGAACTGGGCCTGCACGGAAATGGACCGCCGCTACGAGATCTTCGCGCGGTTTGCCGTCCGCGGCATCGAAGGCTACAACGACTACGTCAACATGGAGCAGCCGGAAGACGAGAACGGAAATCCGCTCGAGCCCATGCCGGAGATCGTCATCTTCTGCGACGAGATGTCCGATATGATGATGCAGGCCAGAAAAGAGGTCGAAGGCTCCGTCATCCGTCTGGCACAGAAAGCACGTGCCGCAGGCATCCACCTGGTACTGGCCACACAGACCCCCAGAGCCGACATCGTGACCGGCCTCATCAAGGCGAACCTGCCTTCCAGGATCGCCCTGAAAGTCAACTCCGGTCTGGAATCCCGCATCGTTCTCGACATGAACGGCGCGGAAGAGCTTCTGGGACACGGCGACATGCTGTATTTCCCGATGACCGAGAACAAGCCGAGCCGCATTCAGGGCGCCTTCGTTTCCGACGAAGAGCTTCGTGACGTCATGAAATACATCCGTGAGCAGAAAGACGTCAAGGGCGGCGGCGTGGACCGGAACATCCGACTTGACAAGCCTGAAGAGAGCAGCGCGGAAGAGACTTCCTCCGGCGGATCCGGAAAGCCCGGCTCCGATAAGGACGAACTTCTGTATGACTGCGGACGTTTCATCATCGAGACCCAGAAGGCTTCGATCGGCGCGCTGCAGCGCAAGTTCTCCATCGGCTTCAACCGCGCCGCGCGTATCATGGATCAGCTGGCCGAAGCCGGCGTCGTGGGTGAGGAAGAGGGCACCAAGCCCCGCCGCATCCTGATGGGCCTTGACCAGTTCAACAACATGCAGAACGAGTGATCGAAGAGATATGGAACTTCAGTGGTACCCCGGCCATATGACCAAGGCCAGGCGGGAGATGACCGAGAATGTCAAAAAGGTCGATCTCGTCATGGAAGTCCTTGACGCGCGCATCCCCCGCTCTTCCCGGAATCCGGACATCGACGAGATCGCCGGTCAGAAATACCGGCTGGTCCTTCTGAACAAGTCTGACCTGGCGGAGAAGCCGGTGACGGACGCCTGGATCCGTGATTTTGAAGCGAAAGGCATCCCGGCCGTATCTCTGGACGGACGCACAAAAACGGCCCTGAAATACATTGAAAAGACCATCTCGGGAATTTGCTCGGATCTCCTCGAAAAACGCCGGAAAAAGGGCATTTTGAAGCCTCAGGTGCGTGTTCTGGTCGCCGGCATTCCCAATACCGGAAAGTCCACGATCATCAACTCGCTTGCGGGCAGGAATTCCCTGAAGACCGGCAATAAACCCGGCGTCACGAAAGCATCGCAGTGGCTTCAGGCCGGGGGTCTTCTGTCCCTTCTGGACACACCCGGCATCCTGTGGCCCAAGTTCGAGGATGAGGAGACCGGCACGCACATTGCCTTCATTGGTTCACTCAGCGAAGGCATCGCGGATCCGGTGCTTCTTTCCAGAGAGCTTCTTAAGGAGCTTCTGGTCCGGCATGCTTCCCTGGTCAATGCACGCTATGGTACGGATCTTCATGCCGGCATGGACGGGGAAGAATCGCTTCGTAGTATTTCCGAAGCAAGGAAGATCCTGAAAAGCGGCGGAGAAGCAGACGAAGAGCGGACAGCCATGCTCCTTCTTTCTGAATTCAGGAGCGGAAAGCTCGGCCGGATCTCATTGGAACGCCCTGATCATGATTGATGAAACCGTGAAGAAAAAGAAGAGAAAGAAACTCCCGGGTTCGTTTACGGAGGACGGCAATGTCTTCGGTACGATCCGGGATTATCTGGTACTGATCGCCATCGCGCTCGCCATCGCGTTTCTGACCACACATTTCATTGCGGTCCGTTCCGTGGTGGACGGCAGCTCCATGACCCCTACGCTGACCAACGGAGACAGCGTCGTCGTCGGGCGGATCAATTATGCCTTTTCCGGACCGAAGCGTTTTGACATCGTGGTATTCTGGCTGAAAAACGATCCGGACACCCATTACATCAAGCGTGTCATCGGCCTTCCCGGGGAAACGGTCCAGATCAAAGACGGCTGTATCTACATCAACGGGACGCTTCTTGATACGGACAAATACGGGAACGAAGCGATCATCCGCACCGGGCGCGCCGCCGAGCCGGTCACGCTTGGGGAAGGAGAGTACTTCGTCATGGGGGATAACCGGAACAATTCGCTGGATTCCCGCTATGCGGAACCCGGTAACGTCAGCCGGGAACAGATCATCGGAAAAGCGGTCTTACGCGTGTGGCCGCTGTCTTCATTTACCTGGATCACGCATCAATGACCATGGCCGTTCCAATCACGACAATCGACAGTTATCTTGCCTCGAAAGCACCGGAAGAACTGGCTTCTGCAATCTCGGAATTTAAAAGCGACGAGAGAGCAGGCGTTCAGAGGCTCCTAGACAAGTATGAACGCCGTTTAAACGCCTTCCGGAAAGAACTGGAGCGTCTGGACGCCATGATGGTCTACGAGCGGAAATACGCGGAATTCGAGCTTATAGCGGGCATTGACGAAGCCGGGCGGGGTCCTTTGGCCGGACCGGTCGTCGCGGCCGCCGTGATCCTTCCCAAGGACCGTCCGATCCTGTATCTCAACGATTCCAAACAGCTTTCGGAGAAGAAGCGGGAGGAACTGTTCCCGGTCATCATGACAGAGGCTGTCGCCGTAGGTGTCGGAATGGCATCTCCGGAACTGATCGACGAGATCAATATCCTTCAGGCAACTTACTGCGCCATGAGAGATGCGCTGAGAGGCCTCAAAGGCCCGGACGGCACGCCGTATCATCCGGACCTTCTTCTGAATGACGCGGTGCGGATCCCCGAAGTCCAGATCCGACAGATCCCGATCATCAAAGGCGACGCCAAGTCCTGTTCGATCGCGGCGGCGTCGATCATTGCCAAGGTTACGCGGGACCGCATCATGAGAGAATACGACAGCATTTATCCGGAGTACGGCTTTTTGAAGCATAAGGGCTACGGTTCCCAGGCGCATATGGAAGCCCTCAGGCAGTACGGGCCGTGCCCCATTCACAGGAGGACCTTCATCGGAGGGATCCTCGGAGAGGAAAGCGATCGTTGAAAGAGCTATATAATGAGAATAACCGCGAGAAAGGAAGCGCTTACGAAGAGTTGGCCGCTTCCTTTTTTATTGAAAAAAACTATACAATTCTCGGGCGTAATTATCGGACAAAAACCGGGGAGATCGACCTTGTGGTACAGGATCCCGATGACGGATGCGTTGTTTTTGTCGAAGTCAAATATCGAAAGAGTGCCAGAAAAGGGCAGCCTTTTGAATCTGTCACTTCCGTAAAACAATCAAAAATCTATCGGACTGCGCAATGGTTCATCAAGGTGAATGGGTTGGGGCAGTACCGGAAATACCGCTTCGACGTATTAAGCATTCTGGACGGAAAGATCACACATCTCCGGAATGCGTTCGGCGGTTTTTGAATGTCAATCGAAGGGCAGAAGAGGTGTTTTTGGCTTAAATACGCCAATTATCAGATGTTGAAAAGTTTTCGAACAAATGTTCGTTTTCTGCTTGACAAACATTTGTTCGAGTGCTATATTGATCTCGTCACCGAACAGGTGTTCGAAGAAGGAGGTCTGATATGGCACAGAAAAGGAGAATCACCAGAACGCTTCTGATCATTGGAATCGTTTTCTTCATCGCGCTGATTGCCGTGATCCCCTCCGTGTATTCCGTAAGCCCTGACACAGAGCGGACGGCGGATGCAAGCACACAGATCTGCTACGAACACTATGAAGTGCAGCAGAATGACAGCCTCTGGAAGATCGCCGGTGCCTATGCAGGATCCTACGGAGTATCGAAGAGCACATATGTAGACCTCCTTCGGAAGCTGAACCACCTTTCCGGCGACCGGATCATTACCGGACAGAAGCTCATCGTACCGTATAAAGCAGATTGATATATTTTTGCCGACAAGGATCGCCGCTTATCGGAACCTTCAGGCATTCAGAATGATTTCCTCCTATTCTTGAAAAGGGAGAGTGCGCGGCGCGTGCTCTCCCTTTTCGTCGGATCGCAATCTTTTGAGACCATATTTTATATTTCACTCGACAATTCCTTTGTCCGGATCGTATTATAGATATAGGGAAAGGAGCGTTGCTATGAAAACCATGCATACTTCCAGATTCAAAACATTTTTCACCGTAAGCATTCTTCTTGGCGCAGCCATCGTTTCAGTGCTTCTTGCAGCCGGCTGTTCCATGGCAGGCAGCCCGAAAGAAGCGGCCCACTATGATGCGTCTGAAGACATGACTGCATACAAACCGGACGGCCGCGACGATGCCCCTGGCTTTGTCGCTCCGTCTGTACCCGCCGATGAGAAGGGCGGGGAAGCGCATACGAATTTGCCGGAAGCGCCTTCCGTGCTTTCCGAAGAGAAGCTGGTCTATACCTGTGACATGACCGTCGAAACGACGAAATATCAGGAAACCGCTTCGCTTCTCAAAGCGAAAATCAAGGAGTTCGGCGGCATTATCGAATCGGAGACCGAAACAGACAGCGACAATTCCTGGTATTATTCGGACCACAAACGCTACAGCGCCAGCATGCGCATGTATCTGGTGGTACGCATTCCGGCCGCGCATTATTCGGAGTTCGTCGAGAGTGCCGGCTCGTTCGGCAAAGTCCGGCAGAAATCTCAGAACGTTCAGAACATCAGCCGCCGCTACAGCGACACCGAGGCCAGGATCCGCGCGCTTGAGACCGAAGAAAAGCGGCTTCTTGAAATGCTCGGAAAGGCATCGACCGTGGAAGAGATGCTGTACGTCGAAAAGCGTCTCACAGAGGTGGAATATGAGCTGGCGTCCCAGAGAAGCGCGCTGTCCGGTATGGACGTGGACATCGCTTATTCCACAGTGAACATCACATTGACTGAAGTCCTCGAATACACCGAGGAAGAAAGACCCGCTGTCACCTTTATTCAGCGGATCGGTCATGCATTTTCCAATATGTGGGAGAATCTGGGCGATTTCAGCGAGGGCTTCGTGATCGTATTGATCTATCTGATCCCGCTGATCGTCGTGGCAGGTATTGTCCTTCTGGTGATTTTCATCATCCGTAAGGCAAGGGATAAGAAATATCCGGAACGGGTTGCCCGGCGGAAAGCCAGAAAAGAAGCCAAAAGAGCCCGGAAATACGGCGTGGCGCCCGTCACGGAGCAGAAGGAAGAGCCCAAGGCCTAAAGGGAAAGGTCCGAAGATCCGTTGAATTTCACTGCCTGATTATGTTATGATGCTCCTGGCTGCAAGCAAAGCCGTCATATTACCAGACAGACAGAGCCTATAACGATCATGGAAAAGCAGCGAATTGCGGTGATTCCCGCCTATGAGCCAAACGAACAGCTCCTGAAGCTGGCAGAAGAAGCGCATGAAAGCGGCTT
>JAEEGF012414055.1_pt1 | contig 27004 bp, 27 predicted proteins | sample 9134171 | NCBI WGS metagenome assembly JAEEGF01 (sample SAMN16246542, study PRJNA631951) | gut metagenome | biome: gut microbiome; feature: rumen; material: AP-attached | host: Bos | place: Iran: Karaj | collected 2018-10 | reverse complement strand
TTAGAGATTGTTCCTGTAATTGATATGGGCGGAAAACATGGAGAAACATATCCAAGTAAGCATATTATGCGAATCCGTGAAGATGTATACCTTCGCGCAGCCGCTGGTGAAGGAAGAGATAGGCTGACTATAGCTCATGAAGTCGGACACTTATTTATGCATGATGATGACTACATCGCATTATGTCGAATGGCTCCTGATGAGCGTCTTAGGCCTTTTGAGGATCCTGAATGGCAAGCTGATGCCTTTGGTGGAGAACTGCTGGCATCCTCTTACCTCATAATTGGCATGACTGAATCCGAGATACAGGAGAAATGTGGAGTATCGTTATCAGCTGCACATATTCAGCTGAAGGCTCTATAGAAATGGAGGTGAGGTCATTGTTTACATAAAAACACCGCAATGATCGTTGGCGCAACCACTGCAGTGCTCTGTTCCGAATATCCCTATTCGTGTTAGTAAACATATTATATAGGAATTCGAGACAGACTTCAAGTCGATGAAGACAGTTTTGGCGAACTGCTTCTATGCAACAAAACACAGATTAAAGTGGCTTCCGGATATCCCTATTCGTGTTAGTGAATTATAGGAAACCCGGAAGCTCACCCTCAGGGTAAATACAAAAAGTCTCTTTGCCCTGTTGTATGAGCATTGATGTCTAAAGATAGGCATCAGAAAGGCAACCTATGATAAAAGGTTTAACAGAATACGAAAAGTATAAGGTCGTTCGCCCTATTTTGGGTGAATGCAAGTATGACTCATTCGATATGCCAGTCATAAGAAAGACCTCTATGGATGTCCTGGACTGGGACAAACTCAAAGTAATAAACTATCAGAATGCTTGTGTTAAAACATCAAGTAAGAATACTCTTGTACTGATGTTTAACTATGACAAGAGACTATTAGCCCTTTGGAATAATCCCTTAAAGAGGATTGGACTATTCCAAGCGTTTGCTGCAATAGGGACCCCTGACTTCAGTATCTACCCTTCTATGAATACTAATGAGATAAGACATAATATTTTTATGTCTAGATGGCTCGGTGTTACATGGCAAAACTACAATTGTCTTACGTTACCGACTGTAGGATGGGCCTTACCGGACACATATGATATCTGTTTCAGTGGTCTAGAGTATGGTTCTATAGTTATAATATCAACAATTGGTTGCCAGAACCGGAAAAGAGAATTCCTTAATGGATTTGCCGAAATGAAAGCTCGGATTAATCCCCCTCTTATAATTGTCTTTGGAGATATGATCGAAGGGATGACGGGGACATTCGTCAATTACAGGTATGCAGATAGCTTTCGTCGAAAAGCCAAGCATGAGCAGATGTTTTTTGATGGAATCTCTAAAATCTTTACTGTAAAGGAGGTCGAATAATGGGCTCAAGAGGTTCATTCGTAGATGTTAATAGCGGTGACTTTACTTTTGTCGCTGGTGGACAACATTACAAGTCTATTGGCAGATTAAGTAGCAATCCCAACGTAAAAATCATTGTACAGGATTCATCAAACGTTAAGGCTCCGGAATTCTCTCACACTCCTGGAAGGATTTATGCTATTGTTAAAGACGGGACACTTAAACACTTAGCTTACTATGACGAAAACCATAATCAGGCAATCAGTATAGACCTTGCTCACGCTCATCATGGTGTTCAGCCACATCGACATGTTTACATGAGTCATGACAAGAACGACCCCGGTGTTCCTCCTACTCCAACTGAAATGGAACTGATTAATAAGATTAAGAAGGAGTTTCATCTAAAATGAGAAAAAATGAATATAAATCTTTGAACGAATTTCGTTCACAATACATTGGAGTTTGGGACCCATCTAATGGTCATTGGTTAGGGCTTGATTTTTTATACAAAGGAAATGAATACCGTTTTCAAACTGGATCCATGTATGCTGCGGAAGACACGATATTCCCAGACGGTCGAAGGGCTATTTATGGAATATACAGAAAAAACAATGATATAAATGAAGATCAAGAGTATAATCTTCTCGCAGAATTTGCCACTATGGATGAAGTGTTGCTTTGCACTTGTATCGATGGAAGAGCATTTGCAGAAATAATCATGGATGATGCCACTGAATTGCTTGGACAGGATTAATAAAGAATAAGAACCAACAAATCAATAGCAGGCATAAGTATCATCTATACTTTATGCCTGCTTTTTTCTATAAAAAAGTTCTTTCCTCGACTTCTTTAAGATGCGCTCCTCTTTTTCCATCTTTGCTTGTACCCTTAGAATTCTTCTAAGCTCATATGTCATATCGCCTTTAGGAACTATCTTCTGAACTATCCCGATGCCGTAGGGAAATACGGCAAGATAAAGGAAGAGGCTGCGCATCTGTACCCGGACGACATAGACGGATACATCCGTTACAAATCCCCCTTCATAGAGAGGATATATAAAGAGCTCGGTCTGTCATGAGTATCCGTTACCGTATGTAAAAAGCCCCTTCATGCCGGACGGAAACTCCGTATAAGGGGCTTTTCCACAGGATACTGAAAAAGGCTGCCTCCACGGCAGCCTTCCTACATCATTTCTCCGCAGGTTCCCACTTGCAGCGGACCGGGGACACGATGGAACCGTCTTTCTTCATGGCGGCCATTGCCTTGTCTACGATCTTTTTGTCAAGTCCTGTGAGTTCTGCGATCTTGCCAGCGTTAAGCGGCACGCCTGCCTTCTTCATCGCTTCAAGTATCAGATCCTTAACTTCCATATGAGTTGCCTCCTTCTTATCCTCTATCTGCTTCCGGCTTCTGACCGGTTCATTTCACCATATCGACTACTCTCACGCCTTTTCCGAAGAGTCCTTCCCAGTCGCTCTTGAACTTCTCGAGAGTCCCTTCGGTCATCGGATGGATAGCCATCTGCTCCAGCATCTCGAGGGTGACGGTGACGTTGTCAGCGCCTGCGAGAGCCGCCTGCTCTATTGCGAGAGGCGATTTCAGGGAAGCAGCAGAGACCATGGTATCGAGTCCCTCTATCATGAAGGCCTCCTTGATCTTCCTCACCACCTCTATCCCCTCTCCTCCTGTCCTGTCTATCCTGCTCACATAGACGGCAACGCAGTATGCACCTGCCTCAGCGGCCAGGAGCGCTTGGTTGAAATCATATATGGCCGTGCAGGAACAGAGTATCCCCTCCTGCTTCAGCAGCCTTATGGCCTTGAAGCCCTCGGGGCATGCGGGTATCTTCACGAAGGTGTTCCCTTTTACTGCCTTCTTTATGGCCCTTGCGTCCTCTATCATCTCCTCAGCCGTGTCTCCCATGGCCTCGAGATAGAAGGGAAGGTCATCTCCTATGTGCTCCCTTATCCTTATCGCATTCTCGATGAATGATATCCCGGTGCCCTGAAGAGCGCGGACCGCGATCGACGGATTCATGGAGTAACACTTCACGGGGTATATGTCATATACCTTCTTTACTTCCTCAAAATCTCCCGTATCAAGACAGAATTCCATACTTACCTTATCCTTTCCTTTCAAATGATAAAAAAGATCCCCGTCAGGCGAGGATCCTCAAAGCTTCGTCAAGAAGCCTATTTGCTATTTCGAACTTCCCAGCCTTATCTAAGGTCTTCTTCTCTCCGTCCCTGAAGTACATGGTCACCTCATTGGTGTCGGTGCCGAAGCCGGCATCGCTCCTTGAGATGTCGTTTGCAGCTATGGCGTCAAGGTTCTTCTTTTCGAGCTTGCCAAGGGCATTATGCTCGATATCGGATGCCTCTGCGGCAAATCCTATGAGGACCTGTCCTTCCTTCTTCATGGAGCCGAGTTCCTTTAGGACGTCTTTCGTCCTTACGAGCTGAAGGTCCATGTCTCCAGCCTTCTTGATCTTCCCCTCCCTGTATTCTGCGGGAGTGTAGTCTGCGACGGCTGCAGCCTTAATTGTGATATCGGTCCCGGGGAAAGCCTTTACGCATGCCTCATACATGTCTGAAGCGCTCTTAACGTCCACTCTGTTCACGTACATGGGTGTGCTAAGAGATGTCGGACCTGATATGAGGGTGACGTCTGCACCTCTTAGAGCAGCAGCTCTTGCTATGGCGTAGCCCATCTTGCCCGTGGATCTGTTGGTGAGATAACGGACGTCGTCTATCATCTCGACGGTGGGACCTGCCGTGACGAGCACCTTCTTCCCCTCGAGATCCTTCTCTGAGAGGAGATAGAGCACGTGTTCATAGAGCTCTTCGGGCTCGGGAAGCCTTCCCGATCCCACGTCTCCGCATGCCAGCATGCCTGTTGCGCTGTCGATGATATATGCTCCGTCTTTTTTCAGAGTCTCGATGTTTCTCTGTGTGGGAGCGGCATTCAGCATATTCGTGTTCATAGCCGGAGCAAATGCCTTTTTCGAAGTCACGGCAAGAAGCATTGTGGACAGGAAATCGTCTGCTATGCCGTTTGCTGCCTTAGCTATTATGTTTGCCGTGGCCGGAGCCACGAGCACCAGATCGGAGAGCTTGGCAAGACTTATATGGTCGACTTCTTTAGGATCTTCCCTGTTGAACGTGTCCGTTATCACCCTGTTCTTCGATATAGTCTCGAACAGCAGAGGCGACACGAACTTCTGCGCGTTCTCCGTCATCACCACATGTACGTCAGCGCCTTCCTTCACGAGCCTGCTAACGAGACTCAGTATCTTGTATATCGCTATACCGCCGGTCACTCCGATGGTTATGTGTTTATCCTTAAGCATTGTTGGATTTGACTATGAGTCCCTGGTCTATCTCTTCGATGGCGATGGAGACCGGATTGATCTCATCAGTATCGATGAGCGGTTCATCTCCGTCCACGAGTTCTCTTGCTCTCTTTGCTATCTCCACTATGAGGGAGTATCTGCAGTCCACCTTTGAAAGTATTTCGTCCAGATCCGGCTGGAACATGCTTCTTTCTTCCATTTTATATTCCTTTCATTCGCTGATGAGCGCTATCATTTCTTCCACTGCCTTGTCGAGGTCGTCGTTCACTATCACATGATCATACTGATCCATATACTGCATCTCGATCTCGGCTCTCATCGTCCTCTGGATGATCTGTTCAGGAGTCTCCGTCCCTCTTCCTACGAGCCTTCTCTTCAGCTCTTCAAGATCCGGAGGAGCGATGAAGATGAGCAGTGAATCCGGCTCCATGCGCTTTACGTTCATTCCGCCCTTGACATCGATCTCGAGGATGATGTGGTTCCCCTTCGAAAGCTCTTCATGGACCTTGTCCACTGGAGTTCCGTAATAGTTGTCAAAGAAAGACTCGTATTCGAGGAACATTCCCGCCTCGATACGCCTTTCAAATTCTTCCTTGGTGATATAGTAGTAGTTCACTCCCTCGACTTCGCCGGGTCTCGGCTCTCTCGTAGTACAGGAAACGCTAAGCTTGACGTTCTCCATCCTCTCGAGCACTCTGTCGATTATGGTGCCCTTCCCTGCCCCTGAAGGACCGGATACGACTATCAGTCTTCCCATTTTTCTGTCTCCTTATTCCTCATCTATGCTAAGTTCATCTTTTGCCGCGCATCTGCTCGCTATGGTCTCCGGCTGTATGGCCGAGAGTATGACGTGCTCGCTGTCGGTGATTATGACCGCCCTGGTCTTTCTGCCGCAGGTCGCGTCTATGAGCAGACCCTTCTGTCTTGCTTCACTCATGAGTCTCTTCACGGGAGCGGATTCCGGTGCCACCATGGCCACCACCCTCTCCGAAGAGATTATGTTACCGAAGCCTATATTGACCATCATAATGGATGTTCTCCGTCATTCCATGTTCTGGATCTGTTCCCTGATCCTCTCTATCTCGCCCTTTGCAGCGAGCACTCCCTTCGTGATGCTGAGATCCGAAGCCTTGGAGCCTATCGTATTGAATTCCCTGTTCAGTTCCTGGATCAGGAAGTCCATCTTCCTTCCTGTGGATTCCTCGCTGGAAAGGAGCGCTTCCAGTTCCTCGAGGTGTGCGTGTATCCTCACTATCTCTTCGGTGATGCTGGCCCTGTCGGAGAAATAGAGTATCTCGGTATTGAACCTGTTCTCGTCTATCTCTGTATCTGAGAGGTATTCCTCTATCTTCTGGCGGAGCTTTTCCCTGTATTCCTCCACCACACAGGGTTCTCTCTTCTCTATGTCGCTTATAATGCCGTCAAGAGTCTCCTTCCTTTCAAGGAGATCCCTGACCATCTTTATGCCTTCCTTCTCCCTGGCCTCTGTCAGGCGGTCGACGGCCATGGTGACCGTTTCCCTTAAGGCAGATCTTAACAGGTCTTCATCCAGCTTCACATCGTCATAGTCGAGCACTCCGTCGAGCTTCATGGCGGAAGCTATGTCGAGGTCGTTCTGTCTTCCCGTGATCTCGGAGATCTTTTCTGCAGCTGCGAAATACTCTCTCAACACATTCTCGTTCACCGTGATGTTGCCCACGGTGTCATTGTGGTCCTTATATGTGATGAATACATCGAGGTGTCCCCTCTGTATCCTCTCCTTTATGACGTTCCTCACGTCATCTTCCAGGAAGAGGAGCACTCTCGGGCTCCTGATGTTCATGTCAAGATATCTGTGGTTGACGCTTTTGATCTCCACGACAAAGGAGTGTCCGTTTCTTTCGAGTTCACCCCTGCCGAATCCGGTCATACTGTTCACGGCATATTACCTCATATAAATATTCACAGTATAGTATAGCATATGGAAAAGAAAAGTGTTCCATGATTTCCCGATTCTGTAAAAGACCCTTTATACAAAAAGATACCCTCTCTGCCGGTATAATGGCTGAGGGGGTATCGGGATCTCTTCTTTTTCCCGGGATATGGCCCGTTTATGTCACGTTTCAAAAGGTATCAGCACTCCGAGCAGGAAGAACCTCTTTGAATCGTTCCATCTGACGCATGTGGAGAGCATCACAGTCTTCTCTTCTCCCGTGAAAGTGACCTTTGTGCTGAAGAGGGATTCAGAAAGGAGCTCCTCGATATGGGCCTTATAGTCTCCGGAGACCGTGTGGTATACGGCATGGGTCTGCTTCTTGGCGTCGGTCTCTCCTCCGCCGATTATTACGAACAGATAGTTGCCGTAGGGGGTATATATGACTCCGAACTTGTGCGCTTCATAATACTGCTGTGATGTGTAGTTCAAAAGCTGTGCGAACATGGTCCCGTCATTCATCCTGTGCCCATAGATCACCGTCTTGGCATCATTGAAGCCGAACGTGTTGGCGCAGTCCATGAAGATGGCTCCGTGATCGTTCTTCTTGCCCATGGCATTGCGGGTCAGATAATGGATGTTGTCATCGGACTGTACGATGGGATAGCTGATATCAGTGCCCGGTATATAGATCCATCCGACTATGTCGGGATTCTTCTTGCACAGGCTCTCGAAGTCTATGTCCAGGCCATCGAAGGTATACAGTTCCTTCTTCTCCTCGCCATCTCCCGAAGACACGGGAATGGTGACCGTCTCCTCATGGATGAGCACGAAGTCTCCTGCTTCCTTAACGGAATCGTCATAGCCCTTCCTGTCGTTCATGTATCCGATAAGCCATATCGAAGAGACGACTATGCCTATGATACAAACGATGAGAAGAATAAGTCGTATATAGAATATGATTCCAGCTCTCTTTTTCTTTTCCATAGAACCTTTCCACCTTTTACAGCATACTGATTATACCACTTTGGAGGATAAAAAGGAAAAGCCCGGATGATAATGCTCCGGGCTGATAGTTCAAAATGGTCTTCAGACCTTCTTCACCGCGAATACTGCCTTGTTCCCGTTGATGTCCCATTCCTTCCTGTATCCGTCGATATCGGAGAGGTATCCCCTGTCTCCGAGGGTATCTGAAAGGATCTGCTCCATATTGTCGGAGAATACCTTCTGTACCTCTTCCCCGGAAACGACTGCCACTTCTATATGGTCTGTGACCTCGAAGCCTGCTTCCTTCCTCATGGTCTGGATCTTGGAGACGATCTCCCTCACGTTTCCTTCCTCTTCGAGTTCCTTCGTGATATGGGTGTCGATTATGACGGCCATATCTCCTTCGGACTCGACCACGAAGCCTTCCTTCTGCACCGGCTCGATGAGGAGGTCGCTGTCGGCAAGTTCTACGTCAGTGCCGTTCACAGTGAACCTGTAGGGCTCTCCCGTCTTTATTATACCGACTATCACGGAGCCGTCCGCCTGCTGCAGGTGGTTCCTGATGGCTCCGAGGTTCTTTCCGTACTTCGGTCCCACGGTCCTCAGCTGCGGCTTCACGTTATATGTGACGAACTCGTTTGAAGCAGCACCGAAATGGACATCCTTCACGTTGAGCTCACCCTTTATGACTTCCACATAGTTCTCCGGGAGCCCCTCAAGTCCGCTCACGTAGATAGCGGATACGGGCTGGCGGTTCTTTATGTTGGCCGTGTTCCTGCATGCGCGTCCGAGGTTCACTATCCTGAGTACTGAGTTCATGTTCTTCTCGAGCTCGCTGTCTATCATCTCCTCATGGACTACGGGGTAGCTGCAGAGATGCACGCTCTCGGGAGCATCCTTGTCCACTGACCTCACGAGGTTCTGGTATATGGTCTCTGCCACGAACGGGACGAACGGGGCTATGAGCCTCGTGAACGTCTCGAGGACCGTATAGAGGGTCATGTATGCGTCTATCTTGTCCTTGGTCATCTCTGAGCCCCAGTAACGCTCACGGCCTCTTCTGACGTACCAGTTGGAGAGCTCGTCCACGAAGGACGTGAGTTCCTTTGCAGCCTCGGTTATGAGGAATCTGTCAAGATAGTCTCTCACGGATCTGACGGTGGAATTGAGCCTTGACAACACCCATCTGTCCATGACGGTGAGGTCCTTAGAAAGCTCGTACTTCGTGGGATCGAATCCGTCTATGTCTGCATAGAGTATATAGAAGGCGTATGTGTTCCAGAGGGTCCCCATGAACTTTCTCTGGGCTTCGGATACTGCCTCGTCGTAGAACCTGTTCGGGAGCCACGGAGCGGAGTTGGTATAGAAGTACCATCTGACCGCATCTGCGCCTTTGGAATTAAGGACGTCCCACGGATTCACCACGTTTCCGAGGTGCTTCGACATCTTCTTTCCTTCCTTGTCCTGAACATGGCCGAGGACTATGCAGTTATCAAAAGGTGCATCGTCAAAGAGCAGCGTTCCGATAGCGATAAGGGTATAGAACCATCCTCTCGTCTGGTCCACTGCCTCGCTTATGAAATTGGCAGGGAAGCGCTTCTGGAACTCATCCTGATTCTCGAAAGGATAGTGCCACTGTGCAAAAGGCATGCTTCCTGAGTCGAACCAGCAGTCGATGACTTCCTTCTCCCTCTTCATTATCTTTCCGCACTTAGGGCATCTGACCTTTACGTCGTCTATATATGGCTTATGGAGCTCTATATCTTCAGGGATGTCCTCTCCCATCTCACGGAGCTCTTTTATACTTCCTATCACATGGGTATGTCCGCACTCGCATGTCCATACGGGAAGCGGAGTTCCCCAGTATCTCTCTCTTGAGATACCCCAGTCGATGACGTTGTCGAGGAAGTTCCCCATCCTGCCTTCCCTGATGTTGTCGGGCAGCCAGTTTATGGAGTTGTTGTTCTTCATGAGCTGGTCATGGAGCTCCGTCATCTTTATGAACCAGGTGCTCCTTGCATAGTAGATAAGAGGAGTATCGCATCTCCAGCAGTGTGGATAGCTGTGTGTGAATACGGGTGCATCGAACAGAGCTCCCGATTCCTCGAGTGCCTTTAAGATGAGAGGGTCAGCCTTCTTCACGAACGTTCCGTCCCAGTAGGTCCCTCCGCACATCTCGCCCTTGGTGTCCACGAGCTGTATGAACGGGAGGCCGTTCTCTCTGCAGACCCTGGCGTCGTCCTCGCCGAATGCCGGCGCGTTGTGGACTATTCCCGTACCGTCCGTGGTAGTGACGTAATCGTCTGCGATCACATAGAACGCGTCCTTCCCTCCGCAGGCCTTCTCCGTGAAGTCGAACAGAGGCTCGTAGTGCATACCCACGAGGTCCTTACCTTTCATGGTCTCTATTATCTCGGCGTCCTCTCCCAGCTGGTCCTTAACGAGGGCTTCAGCCAGTATGTAGGTCTTTCCGTCCTTTACTGCCTTTGCATAATCCACGTCGGCGTTAACGCAGAGACAGACGTTCGAAGGAAGTGTCCAGGGGGTGGTCGTCCATGCGAGGAAATATGTATCCTCTTCTCCCTTTACCCTGAACCTTACCGTAGCGGACTTCTCAGTTATGTCCTTATAGCCCTGAGCCACCTCGTGGCTTGAGAGAGCAGTTCCGCATCTCGGGCAGTAAGGCACTACCTTGTGTCCCTTGTAAAGGAGCCCTTTGTCGTAGATCTTCTTCAGTGCCCACCACTCGGACTCTATATAGTCATTCTCATATGTGATATACGGGTTCTCCATGTCGGCCCAGTATCCCACACGGTCGGAAAGGACTTCCCATTCGCCCTTATACTGCCATACGCTCTCCTTGCACTTCTTTATGAAGTCCTCTACACCGTAGGCCTCGATCTGTTCCTTGCCGTCAAGCCCGAGCTGTTTTTCCACTTCGAGCTCCACGGGAAGACCATGGGTATCCCATCCTGCCTTTCTCAGCACATTGTATCCGTCCATGGACTTGTATCTCGGGAAAAGGTCCTTTATGCATCTTGTGAGCACATGACCTATATGAGGTCTTCCGTTTGCCGTAGGAGGTCCGTCATAGAACGTCCATTCGGGCTTTCCCTCTCCCTGCTTCTGAGCCTTCTTGAAGATCAGGTTTTCCTTCCAGAAATCGATGACTTCCTCTTCTCTCTTTACGAAGTTCAGGTCTGTAGATACTTTCTTGTACATCTTTCTTCTCCTGTCGATTTAAAATAAAAAAGCGGTCTGATCGCTTAGGGCGAAAAGACCGCGGTACCACCTAAATTCTGTGCATAGCACATCTTTTGTCACTTAACGCGTGATCACGTCCGTCCTTTGAAAAGTGATACCTGCTCTTCGGATATCTCCCGGCTCTCACCTTACCCGGTTCTCTTAAGATCCCATAAGAGGGGCGTGTCTTTTCAGACGCTCTCTTTATTCCCACATATTATATTTTACGGGTCCCGGTTTGTCAAAAAGTTATTTGACGTCATCCGGTCCGAACAGCACCTTGTAGAAGTCCGTCTCTCCGACTCCTCTCGAGAACACCACTTTGTTCTTGACTATGGAGTTCATCTGGTCGATGTAATCCTGATCCACCGTGACTCCCTCGTTCGGATAGAACTTCTTCTCCTTCGCATAGTACTTGCCCTTTTCGGTGACCCAGCTGTAGTTTGCCCAGAGGACGAGCGGATCTGCATCCGAGAACACGTCTCTTCCCACGAGGAGCCTGGAGTCATATTCAAGTCCGAAGAGGTTCGAGAGCGTAGGCACTATATCGAGGGAATATGTCGGAGCAGATATCTCCACCGCCATGTCCTTATACTCGTTCTCAAGACATCCGGACCAGATTATGAGACCGCTGCAGTCCCTTTCCCAGGGAAGGGTGTCAGGATGCTTCATGAGGTCCACATAGTAATCCTGGTTGTTGTCCCAGGTCTTGGACTTCAGAAGTCCGTACGGATAGTGGTCGGTAACCATCACTATGACGGTATCGTTGGCTATGCCCTTCTCCTCAAGCTTCGTGATCATGGTACCGAGAGCCTTCTCGAGCTCCATATTGTAGCAGATGTAGTAGAGGGTCTTTTCCTTGTATTTGTCTCCCACTATGCTCTTGACGTACTCGATGTTCCTCTTTGTCTTCACATGGTCCTTGGTATATGCGGCGTGTCCGTCGACGCTCATGTAATAGATGCTGAAGGGCTGCTTGTCCATATACGTGTCCATCGTGAAATTGAACATCTTGTCATCGCCAGGCCATGCACCTGCTATATCCTCAAGTCCGTTGCCCTGGGCAGTGTATGTGCTGTAGCCGAGGTTCGTATGGGTCTTGTTCCTGTCATAGAAGGTGTATGACCCGTCGTGATATGCTGCACTGTAGTAACCGAGCCTCTGCATCTGGTTTCCTATGGTGAAATAGTTGTTATTGCTCTTGATCTTTAAGATCGAGTCAGTTCCCCAGCACGGTACGAGTCCCATGACGTGCGAGTACTCTCCGGTTATCGTGCTTCCGCCCCATGCAGGCTGATAGAAATCGCTGAAATAGAAGCCGTTGTGGATGAGCCTGTACATGTTCGGTGTCAGTTCCTTGCTCACGAATGCATCGGACCATGCCTCTGCAGTTATGAGTATGACGTTCTTGCCCTTGAAGAGGCCTGTATAGGCATTCTTGTTGGTAGGCTTCACTGACTTGGCATAGAGGGCCAGGTTCTTCACCGTCTTGTCGGAGGTGGAGTCAGCCACCTTCTGGAAGTCTATGTTCATGGTATTCGGGCTCGTGTCGACCTTCGGGCCCACGCTGCTCGACTGTATCACGGAAGATGTCACGGAGCTTACCGGTTCGGACGCGGTGGAACTCTTTGAGGGTTCCGGTTCCGAAGAGGTCTCCGAGAATTCGAACTCGTTCTCGGCTTCGTTTCCGAAGATCGCATATTTGATGTCGAGCCTGGTGCCTGTCATGAGTCCGAAGATATGAGTGGACTCATCGAACTCGAACTGGCTCGTGTATTTCTCCTTTGCGGAACCGAGCATTACGAATCCCGCGGTTATGAGCGTCAGCACAAGGAATACTCCTGCGAGCACCAGCGCGACGACGGGCTTGTATCTCCATGTCGGATACTTCTTTCCGAAGATGATATAGAGGACCGCAGGTGCAAAGAAGAGGAGGGCTCTCGGTATTGCGCCGACTATGGAGTTCAGGAACTCTCCTCCGAAGTCTCCCATGACTCCGCCGGTATTCTTGAAAATGGTGGAAAGGTTCATGTAGTTCTGGAAGGAGTGCAGTATCTCCGTCTCTACGGTATAGTAAAGGGCCATCACCATCATTATCACTATGGTGACGATCCTGTTGGCCTTCCTTGAGAATAGTGTGCATATTGCAGAGAAAAGGAATCCGAATGCAAACCCGAACAGCAGCGGGAGAAGCAGATGATAGAAGAAGGACTGCTTGTTGAAGACTCTGAAGAAGAACTCCTCATACAGCATGAACAAAGGGAATATCCAGAGGTTCTTTGTGTTCGGTATCCTCCTTCTCTCCCTCCCGTTCCTCCTCTGAGGTCTCGGGCTTCTGTTTTCATCGATCACATGGCTTCCGAAAAAGATCTTGATCTTTCTTCTGATGGGATAAGTAAAATCATCGATGGCGGCACGAATGTCTGCCAGTACTGTTCTTATAGTATCCAATGTATATACCTCGCTTACACACTCAAAGAAGATTATACTACTTCAGGGGCAATTTATAACATGCAGAGTTTTCATTGTTAACAAAATACATACAATATATGGCGTCTTCGAATCTCCGAAGGCCCAACCGCTGAGGGAGCAAAAGCATGAATGATAAAAATCCTTTTGTTGACCGCATCTAAGACGTTGAGTAAAATAAATGAAATTATATCCGTATGGATAGGAAAAGGAGAAAATAATATGAAACGTGTGTATAACTTTGCAGCAGGCCCGGCCGCTCTGCCGGAAGAAGTGCTGCTGAAAGCTCAGGAAGAGCTCCTGGATTTCAACGGCTGCGGAATGTCAGTCATGGAGATATCACACCGATCTAGCGAGTTCCTCTCCGTACTGGACCATACCGAAAGCATGCTCCGAGAGCTCATGGGGATCTCTGATGACTACAGTGTGCTGTTCCTCCAGGGAGGAGCCTCCATGCAGTTCCCCATGACGGCCATGAACCTCATGCACGATAAGAAGACTGCCTATTATATCAATTCAGGCAACTTCGCAAAGAAGGCTGCCAAGGAGGCAGAGCTTTTCGGAAAGGTGATAGTGGCCGCTTCCTCTGAAGCGGACGGATACACCCATCTGCCGAATGTGACCGAGGATATGTTCAGCGAACCCGCCGACTATCTGTACTTCACCTACAACAACACCATATTCGGCACCGAGTTCCATGACGTGCCCCCGTGCCCGAAGGACATGGTGGTGGTGAGCGACATGACCTCCTGCATACTTTCCGAACCCATAGACGTAAGCAAGTACGGACTCATCTTTGCAGGATCCCAGAAGAACATAGCTCCTTCGGGACTTGCCGTCGTCATCATCAGAAAGGACCTTCTCGGACTCGTGAAGGGACTCCCCTCCATGCTCGACTACTCTGTCATGGCAAAGAACAATTCCCTCTACAACACTCCTCCGACGTTCGATATCTACATGGCAGGCCTCATGATGGACTGGCTGAAGAGCAAGGGCGGAGTCGAGGGCATATATAAGCTCAACAAGGAAAAAGCAAGGATCCTCTATGACAAGATCGATTCTTCCGACTTTTACAAGGGAAGGGTCACCGCAAAGGAAGACCGTTCCATCATGAGCGTCACCTTCTCCACCGGAGATGAGGAAAAGGACAAGCTTTTCTGCTCCGAGGCCGCAAAGGAAGGCATCGCAAATATCAAGGGACACAGGATCGCAGGCGGAATGCGCGCCAGCATATACAACCCGGTGAGCCTTGAAGCCGTGAAGGCCCTGAAGGAATTCATGGACCGTTTCGAAGAAAAGAACTCATGAGGAGAAAGATATGTTCAACATAAAGAAACTCAATAACATCTCGGATGTCATATACGAAAAGCTTCCCGCTTCCAGATTCTCCGTGAGCGCCGACATTGCTCCCGAAGAAGCTGACGCCATAATCCTGAGGAGCGCGGACTGCCATTCCCTCTCCCTTGAGGGAGATCTCAAATGCTTCGCAAGAGCAGGCATAGGAGTCAACAACATCCCGATAGACAGATGCACCGAGAAAGGCATCGTGGTATTCAACACCCCGGGCGCCAACGCCAATGCCGTTAAGGAGCTCGTGCTCTGCGGACTGCTCCTTGGCTCCAGGGACATCGTCGGCGGCATCGAGTGGACCATGGGCCTCAAGGACAACGGGCCCGAGATAGTGGGACAGGTCGAGAAGGGAAAGAACAGGTTCGTGGGCCCCGAGCTCAAGGGCAAGACCATAGGAGTCATAGGGCTCGGCGCCATAGGAGTGCTGGTGGCCAACATGGCCTCCGACCTCGGCATGAAGGTAATAGGATATGACCCATACATCTCCATAGAGAATGCATGGCACCTCTCCGATCATGTTGAGCACGCTCTTACCCTGGACGCGCTCCTCGACGAATCGGATTACATAACTATCCATGTTCCTCTGATGGACAGCACCAGGAATTATCTCGACGCCCAGCACTTCGAGAAGATGAAGGACGGTGTCGTGATGCTGAACTACTCTAGGAACGGACTCGTGAACGAAGAGGCCGTGCTGAATGCTCTCGACAGCGGAAAGGTCGCAAGATATGTGACCGACTTCCCGGACGAGAACATACTCGGACACAGGAACGTCATTTGTCTCCCCCACCTCGGAGGATCGACGCCCGAGGCTGAGGAGAACTGCGCATCCATGGCTGCAGAGGAGATCAAATACTACCTCGAAGTCGGCGGAATAATAAACTCGGTGAACTTCCCCGTATGCAGGATCGCACCTACAAAGAACGTCAGGATAACTCTCATACACAAGAACGTTCCCGGTGTTATCGCAAGCATCTCCTCTATATTCAGCAGGAATCACATAAACGTGGAAGAGATGGTGAACAAGTCGAGAGGCGACATAGCTTACTCCGTGTTCGACATCAATACCGATCTCTCCTGTGAGCTCTATCAAGAGCTCCGTGACCTTGACGGAATGATAAGGGTAAGAAAGATCTGACTGTAAGACATAAATAAGGGCGCCATATGGCGTCCTTTTTTTCATCTGATCTCTTTCATGACTCTGTTCAGAGCCTTTCCGATACTCTCTTTATACAACTCATAGCTTTCCGAATCATCAAAATGCCACCATTCGTTTGGATATGGTATGAACCCGCACTCCTTCATGACATTCTCCATTATGAGAGAATTCATCTTCTGCTCTTCGCTGCAGGCCTCATACGTTCTCAGGGCTTTTACTGAGAAATCGTCGAAACCGGAAGGCATATCGAGTTCATTTCCCTCCATGTCGGTAAGAGTCATGTCTATGGCATTTCCTCTTGTGTGATTGGATCCCCCGTTATACGGATCAGCCACGAACCTCGGGTCATTCACGACGCTCCAGAGCATCTTCTGGGCCTCTTCGGGTCTGAAGGCATCGAGCACCTTTATCCTGTATCCCATCTTCCTTAATCTGTCGGCAGCTCCTTTAAGTTTCTCAAGAGTACCGGCTCTTAAAAGAGCATCCTCAAAATCGTATATCTTCCTTCCGGTGAAATTGTTCTCGGTAGCATACTTAAGATCAAGTATCGCATCCGGAATTACCGTCATTATCCTTATAAGTTCATCTTTTTTCATAGGAACGGCTCCTCTATTATCCTAAGAGACCTCAAAGTCTCTTCTCCGATTATGATGTCTGCATACCTTTTTAAGGGTTCATAAAGGCTCGTCTGTCTCCTGTGATGAGTATCTATACCATAGATGGTCTTGACCGAATACTCAGCCATGACCTCCCAGAACTCACGTACCGGATAGAGCACGTCCTTTAATCTTGTGAGCTGGATCTCCTCCGGATCGTCGTTAGGCTGATAGCCCCTGAAGAACGTCTTGTTGAATATGTGGTTCAGGTTTATCTCAAGAGGGATGTCATACTTGTTCGAGAGCTTTGCAAGCCTTACGCACATATCCTTTTCCTTCTTCCCGAAGGATGCCTGGGATATGAGTGCGAAGTCAGGGTGGGCTATCAGTACCGTGAGCCCTTTTGCCATGGCCTTCTCAATTAGATCGGTATATGAATTGAGCTCATAGTCTCCGGCCTCTTCCCTTCCGAAGATATGGAGCAGGCCGTCCTTCCTTCTGGAATAGTGCTGCCCCGTTATCAATATGTCGGTCCTCTCCTTAAGCTCTCTTATGTCATCTTCCGATTCCTCAAGATACTCGCACTCGAAACCGCTCAGTATCTTTATACTGTCCTTGTACTTTTCCCTTAGGTATTCCACTGAGGAGAGGTAATCCTCCAGCTGGGAATAGTCCATCCTTATGCCGTGCCTCATGTCGACTCTGTGCTTCTGAGGCATATGGTCAGTAAAAGCAAGATCAGTGAACCCGTTGGCTACATATTCCTTCACGAAATCCTCGTCAGAATAGTCCCAGTCCACGTGACCGCATCTTGTCGTATGTGAATGATAGTTATATCTGCCCATAGTACTTCCTTTCCGCACATATTATAGCATACCGGGAGCTTTGGGCATCCTTCCCACATCATGTATATTCATGCAGCTTTAACGTATAAATCGGATCATTATGCATTTTTTCGTTGACTTATCCCTGTTTCGCTATTATATTATTTAAAATCAACACATCAAGGAAGAAATATCATGGCAAAAAGACCGTTTGCATCATTGGAAAAGATAAGAGAGATAGCGGAGATCCACCCAACTCCGTTCCACATATATGACGAGGCGGGCATCAGAAAGACCGCAAGGGATCTCCTTTCCGCGTTCTCATGGAACAAAGGATTCAAAGAGTTCTTTGCGGTGAAGGCATTACCTAATCCCGTCATACTTAATATCCTGAAGGAAGAAGGCTGCGGAGTCGACTGTTCCTCATACACTGAACTGCTGCTTGCAAAAGCCGTAGGGTTCAAGGAAAGTGAGGTCATGTTCTCCTCCAACGTCACTCCGAAGGAAGACTATCTTCTTGCAAGGGAGCTTGGAGCCTACATAAACCTCGATGATGCGAGCGATGCGGACATAGTGACGGATCTGTTTCCCCTTCCCAAGACCATGTGCCTTAGATACAATCCCGGCGGAACATTCGCCATCGGGAACACCATCATGGACAATCCCCAGGATGCCAAATACGGCATGACCGAGGAACAGATGGTGGAAGCGATAAAGAAGCTCATGGGAAGAGGAGTGAAACACTTCGGCATACATGCCTTCCTTTCCAGCAACACTCTGACCGATTACTACTATCCCATACTCGCCGAGATGATGTTCCTTCTTGCCGTAAGAGTGAAGAAGGCCACCGGAGCGGATATATCCTTCATAAACCTGTCGGGCGGCATAGGGATCCCCTATATGCCGGAGGATGAGAAGGTCGACATATTCCATGTGGGAAGAAAGGTGAAGGAGGCCTATGAATCCATACTCGTTCCCGAGCGAATGGAGCCCTCCATATTCGCAGAGCTCGGAAGGTTCATGACGGGGCCGCACGGAGCCCTCGTGACCAGGGTCGTGCACGAGAAGAAGATCTACAAGGACTATCTGGGTGTGGATGCCTGTGCAGCCGACCTCATGAGGCCTGCGATGTACGGAGCATATCACCACATAACCGTGCTCGGAAAGGAAGATGAGGCACCGTCGAACAAGTATGATGTCACGGGCGGACTCTGTGAGAACAATGACAAGTTTGCCATCGACAGGATGCTGCCGAAAACGGAGATCGGAGACCTCCTTTTCATACATGATACGGGAGCCCACGGTTTCTCGATGGGATACAACTATAACGGAAAGCTCCGTTCGGCAGAGATACTCCTTAAGGAAGACGGAAGTTTCAGGCTCATAAGGCGGGCCGAGACATCTGATGACTATTTCTCGACCCTTGATATCCTTTGCGGAGAATACTGAAGAAAAACAGCATAGAAAAGAGCCGGTCGATTAATATGTACCCCAAATCCTGGACAAAGGATTAAAAGATTTTAGGTCATCATGGACACCTTCCTGCACACAGCAGGAGGTGTCCATTTCGTTTTCTGCTGGATGCGTTCGTTGTTGTAATAGTCTATGTAGTCATGTACTGCTTTGGCAAAGATATCAAACGAGGAATACTCTTTTTCGTATCCGTAGAACATTTCCGCCTTCATTCTGCCAAAGAATGTCTCTATGATGCAGTTGTCGTAGCAATTGCCTTTTCTGGACATGGACTGTACGATTCCTCTGTCTTTCAGCATATTCACGTAGATCTGGTGCTGGTATTGCCATCCCATGTCGGAATGCAGGATCAATCCTTCTGTCCGGGGGAACTTCTCGAATGCTTTGTCAAGCATTCCGGTCACTAGCGGCAGGTTTGGGCTGAGGGACAGATTGTAAGAGATTATCTCGTTTGTAGCCATGTCCAGGATTGGAGACAGAAAGCACTTGCCCCATGGGAGTGTGAACTGGGAGACATCCGTGGACCATTTCTTCAGCGGTTTCTCGGCCTTGAAGTTACGCTTGATGATGTTGTCGGCGATCTTTCCAACTTCTCCTTTGTATGAATGATACTTCTCTTTGGGACGTTTGCCCTTAAGACCCATCTCATGCATGAGGCGCTGGATCTTCTTGTGGTTCACGGCGTTTCCGTTGTTTGCCAGAGTTTTGTGTACTCTTCGGACACCATATCTCCCGTGGTTCTTGTCGAAAATCTCCCGTATCTGCTCCTTCAGCTTCAGATCTCTTGCACCGAGACGTTTCAGGCGCTTCAACTCAAAGTAGTATGTTGACCTCGCCATTCCAACCGCTTTCAGCAGATCTTCTAGTCGGTATCCTTTTTCTCTGAGTTCAAGGATCGCTGCTGCTTTTTCGCCTTGAGTCGCGCAGCTTCCCTTTCCCGTCTCAAGGCCATTGATTTTTTTAGTGATGCTGTCTCTGCTTTTAGGTATTCGTTCTCTGCTCGTAGCCGAATCAGTTCCTCTCTTTCAGATTCTTTCAGCTCCCTGGGTTTAACTTTCTCTTTGGGCATCATTGGAATCTCCTTCGGCGCTCTGCCTTTCTTCTTGTTTACAAGTCCTTCGTACCCCTCCATTTTATATTTGCGTACCCATTCGTACAACATACTTTCCCGTATCCCTGCTCCTACTGCCACCGACATACAGGATCTACCAGTCATCACTTGTGAGACCAGTTCAAGTTTTTCTTCCGGTGTCCATTGTTTTTGATGTGCCTTGTGCTGTACCGATTCAAGTCCACCCATCTCACTTCTTCTGACCCACCTCCTTATCTGTTGGTGAAAAGTTTCATCTTTGAGCCCTTTTGGTGTTTTCGGATACTTTCCCTGATTGTACATCTCAATGCACCGGAGTTTGAATTCATTACTGTATTTCATATTAATACCCCCATTACTGGCTTTTTGTCCAGTAATGGGGGTACATATCATTTCGGGCGGCTCCTGCAAAACTATCGGGATATCAGCCGGCATATTCGAGGACCATGTAATAATCCTGGGTCTGACCGTGTATCGAAGGGACATAATCTCCTTCTTTGAACCATATATCTATCATGCCTTCCTTACCGTCCCTGGTAACGAACATCACGAAAGTCTTCATGTCCGTGTATACGGGCCTTATATAAGTTCCTGGATCGAGTTTCGTCTCTTTCATCTGAGTCTCGCTTATCCGTATAAGCACCGGCATGTCCTTTATCACCTCTATCCATCCGTTGTCACCGTCGTATTCAGGATAATACCAGACACCGTCGATATTACGGAATTCTCCGTCGAGCAGGACATATCCTGACTTTAGACTGTGGGTCCCGAGGATATCGGAGCCGACATATGCTGAAATGATACCGCCTTTCTCCATCTCTCCTATCATGAGATAGCTCTCTGTGGCTTTTATCTTGTTCCCGGACTTGTTGATCCTCATGATGAGATCGATCTCATCATCACTGTCGTAATAGTACGTAAATATGAGGTCGAGCCTCTTGTCATCCGTATCTGCCTCCACGACATAGAGCTTTCCGCCATAGACTTCCTTGATGGTCTTCTTGTACTCTTTCTTGAGGGCAGATGACTTGATCTGAATAGTATAGGTATTGTCATACTGTCCCTTCTTCTCGGTCACCTTTACGACATCTTCCTTCCCATCAAAGTTTATGTCTAGAACGTGTTCCTTGTTTAGTTCCAGTTCCTTCATGTAGGGTCCCTTCTCGGGTTCAGGCTCCGGCTCAGGTTCAGGTTTCGGTTCAGGTTCAGGCTCCGGTTCGGGCTCGGGAATCACGCTGCTCACTGCCGATGAAGAAACAGGCACGGACGGAGACGGCTCCGGCTCAGATGACGGTACCGGCTCTGACGACGGTACTGCAGACGCAGATGATGCAGGCTCCGAAGATTGTTTCTCCGATCCCGAAGGAACCACGCTGCTGCTCTTTTTCTCTTCATCCTTTTTCGTGCATGAGAACAGCATCGATGCCATTATGAGTACCGACAAAACTATGAGCATTATCCTCTTTTTCATACTTCACCTCCAAACGGAGCTCAGAGCTCCACCTCTTCTTTAATTATATATCCTTCCCCTGACTTTTCTAACTCATATATCTTAGTATCTGTTTCCGTATAGTCGAAATACATGAGGCATTCCCTTTCATACCATGAGAGGTCTTTGAGCAGTTTCGGGACATCGGTCATGAAATGCTCGACCCTGGAATAGTGCCAGGGCCTCTTGCCTTTCGGTATCCTCCGAGAGAGCGATTCCGGAAGATGATTATAGAAATCCTTCTTCCAGTCCTCACTTTTTTCGATGCTCCTTGAGAGATATGCCCTTTTCGGTCTCATGTACCAGTCAAGGAGAAATCCGTCCCTCACGGCAGGTTCCCTTAGTTCAAGTGCATATCCGTAGAGGAGCTCCGCAAGCTCCTGTTCGCTCATATGTACACGGTCGAGTCCCTTCTCTCTGATGAGCATGGCTATATCCTCAAATACCCTGTAGTAACTGTCCTTTGCCTTTGCGGCAGCATGCACGAAGAAATAATAGAGCCTTGAGTTGTATATCCTTTCCAGGAGATACTCCTTATCCCTGAGGTCATCCAGTTCCTTTTCCGATATGGCGTTTGTGGAAAGGACTTCATAGGGAGCGATATCGGCATGCCTTATCCCGTATTCTTCAGTCATATGCTCCATTGGAGAGCCCTTGAGCACTTTAAGGAATCCAAGCTGTACCACAGGAGCATAAGCTGCCATGGTATCATCGAAGGATCTCCTGAATCTCTCATATGTCTCGAGAGGAAGTCCTGCAATGAGATCCAGATGCACGTTTGCCTTCCTGCCGAGGAGTAATTGTCTCACGACCTCTTTCGTGTATTTGAAATCCTGTACCCTGTGCACCGCCTTAAGCGTGGGAAGATATGTAGACTGCACTCCTATCTCCAGGAACATCTGTCCTTTCCTCGAGGCATTCACTGCATCTATGAACCGCTGATCTATGAGATCCGCTGCTATCTCGAAATGGAACTCGGTATCAGTATCCTGAGTGTTGATGAATTCCAGTATCTCTGCAGCCCTCTTCCTGTCCATATTGAACGTCCTGTCCACGAACTTCACCTTCAGCACATGGGCATCCATGAATGTCCTGAGATCCCTCTTCACCTTTTCGACCGAAGAATATCTGAGGGTCTTGTCGGAAGAAGACAGGCAGTATGCGCACGAGAACGGGCATCCCCTCGAGGATTCATAGTAAACGAGCCTGCCCTTTAGTGAATCAAGATCGTAGTACGGCTGGGTAAGAGAATCAAGATCAACGAACATAGTAGGTTCGTTGTCCACCCTCTTCCCGTTTTCCAAATATGAGACCGAAGGACATGTCCTTATGTCCCTGCCGTCAAGCAAGACCTCACAGAAGCATCTGAAAGCCTCTTCCCCCTCCCCTCTTATCACGCAGTCCGAATGCATGAGCGCTCTGTCCACGTCGTTTGACGGCTCGGGACCGCCCATGAGTATAGTGGCACCGGTAGCTTCCTTAAGCCTTGAGGCAAGAGGATACACGTACTCCACGTTCCATATGTATACGGAGAAGGCATAGCAGAGCGCATCAAGGGAAAGAAGGTCGGAAAAGACCTTCTCCATATCATTATTTATCGTATATTCCCTTATCTTGACCTCGTCCCTTTTCGCATAGGTCTTGAGATACCTGACTGCAGGGTTGGTATGGGAATATCTGGCGTTCATGCCTATAAGGATGATGTCCCTTTTCATGTGCACATATACAAGTATCCCGGGGAAATCCCCGGGAGAATCATTACTTCAGTATCCTGAATCTGCCTGTGAACGGAAGCTCCTTTGCCTTGCCGTTCATCACGTTTACTATGCCTATCACACTCATCACAAGGAATGCCAGGCTAATGAGTGCCCTTATGATCCTGAACAGCCAGCCCAAAAGAGGTATATGGCAGAGAATGCTTATGCCTATCCAGATTATGAGCTCGAATATGGCGAGCACGAGTCCCTGATTGGCATGGAACCTTGCAAATCTGGACTCCTTGGCAGCGAATATCGGGATGAGCACCAGCCATGATAGGTATGCAAGTATCCCCATGAACTTGTTGTCCTCTATGTCACGTGGATCATAGTTCCCCGTCTCGTCGGGAGTATTGTTAAGATTGTTGAAACCGTCTTTGAAATCGTTCATGATATATCTCCTTATCTGAGCTCGAGCTCAATTTCAAGTCCATAGTGGTCTGTCGGGTACTTGCCGTCCACTGTCTCCTTTATGACTCTGTAGCTTAACGGCACGAAGTTCCCGTCTATGAAGAAATAGTCTATATGGCGAGGCTCCTCGCCCTCGAAATAGTAGCCGTGATATGTCTCCGACCAGTCGTTTTCCGTAAGAGCGTTTACGTCTTTGAAGCTCTCCGTAATTATCCTGTATGCACCGGATTCAGGTCCTGCATTGAAGTCGCCCGTAATGAAGAGCGGCAGCATCATGTTCAGAGCTTTTGCGTTCTTCACCAGAAGTTTTGCACTGTTCTCCTGCTCCGTGTCCCCGAATCCGAGATGGGTATTCATGTAAATGAAGCGCTTGCCAGAAGCGATATCTTTAAACACGCAGTATATGCACATTCTCTTGTGTCCCCAGGTATCCCAGCACTCGCTCTCCACGTCAGGAGTATCGGAATACCAGAAATAGCCCGTATCCAGAAGATCGAACTGACCTTTTCTCCAGAGTATCGGAGACCCCTCTATCCAGCCTTCGGAGGCGCGGTATTTGTTGAACATCTCGTATTTTTCGAGAAAATCCCTCTCGATATACTCCTCCCACTGGGGTCGGTATTCCTGGAAACCTATGATGTCCGGATCTATGTCGTCCACTATCTTCTTAAGTCTCGGTGCTCTCTCCTCTATGGAGTAACCATCGGGATCGTCCATGCTCCTGATGTTGAAGCTTACTACTCTTATCTTCATATTCCGTGATCCTTATTTGATATATATTTATGATATCACAGATATACTTCACGGGATAAATGAGATGATCTGTATCTGTCATAGGAACATATGTTGAAAAAAGATATAATAAATAATAGAAACTGTTATCAGGAGAGATATATGGAAGAAGTGTTCCTTGCTGCTCCATCAATGGAATATGCCGATGAGATCCAAGCATTCAAAGAAGAGATATTGACGTATGACAATGATCTATCCGACAGATTTGCAGGCTGTTTTCATATGGAAGAATGCTCTTCTTCCGAGGAATGGATAGAGATATGCGATAAACTGAGAGACCCCGCTAAATGCAGGGAATTCGGCGTTATAGTCCCATCTCATGAATATCTTCTCGTAAATGATGCTGACAGGCGGATCCTTGGAATAATAGATATTAGGGAGCATATAGACCATCCAATACTCAGGGTTTATGGAGGCCACATGGGCTATACCATACGTCCGACTGAAAGAGGAAAAGGTTATGGTAAGGAGATGCTCAGACTAGCACTCGAAAAAGCCCGTAATATGGGCATCAGAAGAGTACTCGTGACCTGTGATGCTGATAACCATTCAAGTGAAGCCGTCATATTGGCAAACGGAGGTTTGCTTCATGATCAGATAGATGTGGATGGGACTCCGGTAAAGAGATACTGGATAGATATCAAGGGAAAGATGAATGATAAGACGATCATCATCAAAAGGCTTGATCTGTCTACTGCTCCCGATTTTTTCGACTTCTTTGATAACCGTGCATTCTCTGACGGATCTCCGAACGCGCCTTGCTATTGCAATCTGTGGCATATAAGTTCTGATGAGATAACGGAACTCAGAAGAAAAGCTGCTACAGCTGATAAGGGTGATGATAACTGGAAAGAGACTCTTAGGGCTTCAGCTATGGATATGATAGAAAAAGGAATACTGAAGGGTTATCTGGCCTATGAAGGAGATACTGCCATAGGCTGGTGCAATGCCAATGACCGTCTCTCATATCACCGTGTAGGCGAGTTCTATATATCGGAAGTTCCGTCCGATGACATGCCTGCAGAGGAAGGGCTCAGGAAAGGAGTCATAAAATCTGTTGTATGTTTTGAAGTGTCTCCCGATTTCCGTGGCAGAGGAATAGCTTCTATGCTTCTCGAGCGTGTGATCGAAGATGCAAAGGCGGAGGGATACCAGTACATTGAGGCATATCCTAATGCAACCGTTCAGGATGCTTTCAGTGCTTTTACAGGGCCCAGAAGGTTATACGACAAAGCAGGATTCACTGAATCCAGACGAAAAGATCATATTGTGATAATGAGAAAAAGTCTGTTGTGAAAAAAAACAAAAGGAAAAGGCGGTCGATGTCAGTCGATCGCCTTTAAATCAATAGCGTGTCATGTCCTTATCATCAGTTTAGCATAAGATACATGTCAGAGATTTCTCAACCTCTGAACCTATTTATGCCATTCTGCAGTATAGGGGCTAATTCGGGTTCAAATGTCTTCACAGCATCAGCTATCTTCATAAAGCTGTTCATCCTGCCTTCGCTAAGATCCTTCATGGGATCCTTAAGATAATCGAGAAGTCCCTTCCCCATCAACTGCGGCATTGCTCCATACTGCCCTGAACTTAATTTTGGCTCTATAGTACTCCTGATCTTCCCTACCTCTTCCGGTGAAAAGAAATCAGCGAGCTTATAAGTCTTCTTATCCTTCCTGCTGAATAGACCCATCTTATCACCTCATTCTATCATGTCATTATTCATGTACTCAGTTGTCCGCCCTGTTATATCCGTTCCTCATGCTCATACTGGATTCATGGACTACGGCATTTAGAGTCTTTGTCGTCTGTTCCCTAGCCATATTGCATATCTTCTGGTTCGCTTCCGAAGCAAGGCTGAAGTCTTTGGACTCTGTCATCTTCTTATCGTATTCCTTTACTATCCTTCTTCCCTCAACGAAGCAAGCCATCTGATATCTGTCTATGAGCTGAATGCACTTGTTATAGTCCTTGTCAGCCATGGCCCCTATGAGCCTGCTTCCCCAGTAGAAGTTCTCTGTAGAAACGTCAAGAGTGACATCGGTCAGATACTTCGGTAGTTTCGGAACGTTCGTATATACCGGGATCGCTGCATCGAATGTCGTAGAGCCGAAGCATATCCATTCAAGTCCCTTTATCTCGTCGGGAACGTTGCTCCTGATCTGGCAGACGGAACATACTCCGGTACGGCTTATTCCTATGGACCTGTACTTTCCTCTCGTACCAGTGTCATGGTTTAGATAAGGATCATACGGAGTTCCCTGGAAATGGCTTGAGAGCATGTATTTCACGTCCTCCACAGAGAGCTTCCTGTCGGGGACCAGTGCCCATGGTATATCGTCACTTTCGGGTCCGAAGTCTGCGTTCTCACCTTCCCAGGTGAATGAGAACGGGCAAAGATACCTGCCCATGAACCATGCTCTGGGGGTATTGTAGATATGGTCCTGATCGGAGTGTGAACCGAATATGTCTCTCGGATTGAATACTCCGTCCTGATTGGTATCGAGGTCGTTTTCCTTTATGAATTCCCTGAGATCCTCAGAGCAGAGGTTCTCCTTCTTTGTTCCAAATGCATCCTCTATGTCGAAAGCATCCATACCGAACTGGTTCGGATTTATGACGCATACGTCATCCGGAACTCTTCTTGCCATCCAGTGATGTCCGCCTATTGTTTCGAGCCACCAGACCTCGTTCTCATCATTGAATGCGATGCCGTTCATCTCATAGGTCCCGTACTTC
>JAEEGF011707798.1_pt1 | contig 27008 bp, 11 predicted proteins | sample 9134171 | NCBI WGS metagenome assembly JAEEGF01 (sample SAMN16246542, study PRJNA631951) | gut metagenome | biome: gut microbiome; feature: rumen; material: AP-attached | host: Bos | place: Iran: Karaj | collected 2018-10 | reverse complement strand
CCAGCCTCAATCTCTGTTGCGGTCTTGAAGTAGAGGTAGAGCGTGCCGTCGGAGGCGTCGAAGCCGGTCTTGTGCCCGCTATACTCTGTCTCGGTGTCCAGCTCCATGATGGTGGCATCGTGGAGCGGATGGTCGTCAATAGCTATCTGCGCAGCGGTGACATCGAAGGGCAGGCAGAGGGTGTTCCAATTGCCGTCCTTAAAGAGCGTGCGCCCAGTGATAGTGACATCGGCAATGCGATCGTCATTCGCCGTAATCGTCGTGGTGTTCGACTGGGCATCCTGAAGTTCTATTTCGTAGGGATCGATGACTGCCGTGATGCTGACGTTCTCGCTGCCCATCGTCACCGTGTAGGTGCCATTGCCGTTGCCAGTGAGAGGACTGCCGTTAGCCTGTACGACCTTGATTTCCTTGTCGGCTTCGGGCGTGAAGGTGACGCTCTGTCCGCTGCCGCTAAAGAGCGTGCCGCCGTATGACAGTCCAAAGCCATATACCTTGACGCCGTCGTAGGCATAGGTCTTGGTGGCATCGCCGAAGTCGAGCGTCAGGCCGTCGGTACCGCTCTCCACGGTGTAGCCCTGTGTGCCTTGCGCGGTGCCGAGCGTCGTGGTGTAATAGCAGTCGGAGCAAGTGACGTTTGTCGCGGCAGTTCCTGACGCGTTGATGTACAAGGTCGCGGAGCCGTCTGTAACAGCCGTCTCGCGATCGGCAAGTGCAGCAGGCTTATAGAGGCAGTTCTTAATGGTCAGCGTCTGGTAGTTGGTATAGCCAACAATACCAGCAGCTCCCGTTGTCTTTGTATCTTCCGTCGTTCCCGTGGTGAGAATCTTGCCCTCGAAGAAACAGCCCTCAATGGTGGGTTTGGAGTAGCTCACATCGGCCTTGAGACCCAGGATACCTCCGTGACCCGCCCAACCTGCGTGACTGCTGCGGATGGTGACGCTGCTGCGGCAGTTCTCTATGGTCGAATAGTAGCGGGTGTACGCCACGACGCCGGCGGCATAGCGACCAGAGGTCTCGATGGTACCCGTCGTATTCAGGTTCTTGATGGTGGCACCACTGATGCAGCGGAACGGTGCGCAATAATCCTCTGTGATGCCCGTATAGCTGACGGTGATGGTGTGCCCTTGGCCGTCGAATTTTCCTCGGAAGCGGTTGCTTCCCTGTCCCACCATCGTGCTGACGCTGATGTCATTGGTCAACTGGAAGTACAAGCCGTTGAAGGTATAGCCGTAGTTCACGGCCTCAGCCAGATGATTCCAATCCTCGGTATCACTAATCAGGAAGGGGTTGGACACCGAGCCGTCGCCGCCGCTGAAATAGACTTTCTTATAGCGGGCGTAGTAGTTTCGGTCACCCGAACCCATTGGAACGGTGATGACGCTGTCTGCCTCGATGAGTCCGTCTGTACTATCCGCTAACAGGTTATCGGGAACCTCGCCGGACAGCTCCCATCCCGCGAATATCATCTTGTTGGGCAAGCTGCTGCAGTCGGGGAAGGTGAACTCATTCGTCTCTATTGCATCATATTCGGTGCCAATGCTGCTGTAGCCGCTACCCTCTTCATTAGCCTGATAGAAGGTGTAGGTATGTCCGGTGAGTGCTCTGTCGCACTTGGTACACTTATTGTCGGCACCCTTGATATGGTGCTCTTTTTCGCCCTCGCAGTATTGGCAGTTGACATGATGGTAGTAATTGCCGTCGTCTTCACTAATCTGGCTGTAGGTGGCATTGCTATGCTCGCATTGCTCGAGTATGAACGGACCTTGACCCCTGACGGTGCTCACGCGGCTGTCGCTGTTCACGGGGCTGCCGCCGGACTTCACACTGAGGGTGGTGCCTAATGTCAGGGTGCCTTCACTAACGCTCGATTCCTTGCCACGACCGATGGCCTGTCCGCCGCCGTTGGCCTCCACGGTCACCTTGCCTCCGTATATATAGACATCGGCGCCGTTGCCGTAGCATCCTCCATATCCTCCACCAATTCCCGCACCGCCTTCGGTGCCGCCCGTAGCGGTGACATCGCCACCGTTAATGGTGATTGTGCCGCCGTTGGAAAGTTCGCCACCGCCGATGCCGGCACCACCGTATCCGCCGATGTAGGCGGTGACAGTGCCACCATTGATGGTGATGGTGCCTCCTTCACCAACACGTCCACCACCGATACCGGCACCATCTTCTTCGCTCGTGGCGGTGACAGTGCCACCGTTAATGGTGATGGTGCCGCCGTAGCCCTTGTTGCCTCCGCCAATGCCTGCTCCCATAGAACCGCCATTGGCTGTGACAGTGCCGCCGTTGATGGTAATCGTGCCGCCGTCTTCCGCGTACGAACCGCCGATGCCGGCACCATATTCGCCGCCTTTAACTGTGACATCACCCCCATCGATGGTCACCGTACCACTACCTCCGTCGTAACCGCCACCGATACCAGCAGCGAACGTACTGCCCGTTGCGGAAACAGTGCCGCCTGCTATATATACGGTGCCGCCCTTGCCTTTATACCCGCCTCCGATACCAGCACCAAAGACATATCCCGTAGCGGTAACAGTGCCTCCATAGATATATAACTCACCGCCATCGCCTTCGCCGCCGCCACCGATGCCTGCCGAGCCTGCAGAACCAAAGTTGCCACCATTTCCGGTAGCAGTGACGGTACCGCCGTAGATATAGATGGGATTGTCTTGGTCGCCATACTCACCACCTCCGATACCTGCACCGCCGCAGCCGCTCTCAAAGGGGTTGGAGCTTACAGAACTGCCACCTGTGGCAGTGACGGTGCCGCCGTAGATATAGATAGGACCATTTCCTCTGTCCTCGCCACCTCCGATACCCGCCGCGAAAGTGCCGCCCGTGGCCGTGACGGTACCGCCGTAAATCTTGAGAGTAGGATGGGTGTCGTTCTGCTGACCGCCGCCGATACCGGCACCGCTGCTCTTGCCCTCGGCAGTGATGTTGCCGCCCCAGATGGTGATGCTCTGCATACCGCTGCTGTGGTTGCCGCCGCCGATACCAGCTGCGTTGCTGCTGCCGGGCTTCGCGTAGATTTTGCCACCATGGATGACCAGATGGCCGCCGCACTTGTCCTCATTGCCGCCGATGGAGCCGTTCTCGCCGTCGCTGCCGTCAGTCCACAAGTAACCCTTGCTGTCGCCGTCGCTCTGGGCGTAGATGGTGAGCGTCTTGTTTTCCTTGATGAAGATGCCCTTGTCGAACTCGACGCTGCAGCCGTCCAAAAGGATAAAGTTCACGTCGCCGTTGATGGTGACGCGCTTACTGAATGTAAAGGTGCCACTGAGCACATACCAGCCACCGTTGAGCGAACTGACGTTAGAGTTTGAGTTGTAAGTGTTGTAGCTGGTGCAGAGCTTCTGCGTCTTCACCACGTGGCCGTCAGTGTTGCCGCCTGTCCAGCTGCGCTCCACGTAGATGTAGCCGCTGGCAGCGATGTAGGCCTCTTTGTCTTGGAGCGACAAGGTGGCATCATTGAGGTCGGCACTGAAATAGGTGCCTGGCGCGATACCGGAGTTATTGCTGTTATAGCCCGATGTGATCTTTCGGTTGTATTTCCCGTTCTGAAGGCTCACGCCGATTCTGGCGCCCTCGGTGAACGTGCCGCAGTTGATGACGGTGGTGGCATCCAAGTAGAGGTTGCCGTTCTCGTTGTCCTTTATTTGGGGATTGCCACTCATGCTGATTGTGCCGTTGTTATAGATGCCACCACCATTGGAGACAGCGCGGTTGCCTGTGATGCTGCCGCCCGTGATGGTCAGCGTGGCACCGTCGTTGTTGTGGATGGCACCGCCGTTGTAGCCCTTACAGTTGCTGATGTTCACATTGGTGAGCGTCGCCGTACCTTTGTTCACGATGGCACCGCCGCTATGGTTGGTGGTAGGTGTCGCGCTGTTGTCGGCATCAGCCAGCGTGCCGTTCGACAGCGTGAGGTTTCCCGCGTCAGACACGACGAAGATACAGCTGAAACTGCTGCTCGACGTAGAGGCTGTACTGTTTCCCCTCAGCGTGAAGCCGCCGAGGTCGATAGTTATCGCACGGCTGATGGTGAGATGTTTGTCCACGGTCATGTCCGCCGTGAGCGTGATGTTCGTCGCTTCGCCGTCAATGGCACTGCGCAACTCGTCCGCAGTACCGACGTTGGTCTGCGCCCAGGCCCCCTGTGCGACCGCGCACAGTAGGGCAATGATAAGAAATCTGATTCTTTGCATTGTTGTAAATATCTTATTTGTTACTATTTTTTACTTGATGACTCGCTTTTTCCCATTATATATATACACGCCTTTCTTCGTCGGCTTGGCAGAAAGCTTGCGGCCTTGGAGGTCGTACCATCCGGAGAGTGAAGAGTGAAGAGTGAAGAGTGAAGAATTTGCTTCCGCATCAATGATGCCGGTGGTATTTCCGTCTTCGTCGCCGAAGTTCAGGACAAAGGCGCGGACGTTGCTCGGACCACCTTGGGTGGGCGTTTCGGGCTCACCTGCGGTGATGCCGCTGAGCTGGAAGTAGGCACGGAAGGAGTTGATGCCTTTATCCTTGGATGGATAGTAGAGCTTGTTGCCTGCGCCGAGATAGAGCACGGTATTATCTTTGGCCTTAAGCGTCTTAGGATCGTAGATGCCAGTGAAGCTCACTTTGCCGTCGGTGCTCGTGACGGGCTTAGGACTGCTGGACTCGATGGTACTGTTGTAGAAGACTGGCGAAGTGATGGTCGTGCCGTCATTGTCCCACTTCACGATATACGGCCTGCGGGCATCTATCTTCGTAGCCTCCTTAAAATACAAGTAGAGCGTTTCTTGCTCTGCGTCGAAGCCGGTCTGCTCAACGTCGAGTTCCATGATGGTAGCGTCGTGTAGCGGATGGTCGGAGTTATTGATGAAGTCCTCGCTCACGTCGAAGGGCAGACAGAGCGTGTTCCAGTTGCCGTCCTTATAGAGCGTGCGCCCACTGATGGTGACGTTCTTGGTCTGGCCGTCGTTCGCCTCCAGCACAGATGTGTTCGAGTCGGAAGCAGGCTCGTCATAGAGCTTCAGGTCGTCGTAGGTCTCTATCGTGGCGGTGACGCTGCTGCTTTCATTGTTCATCGCCAGCGTGTACGTGCCGTCGCCGTTGGCAGTCAGCGTACCCTCACTGGCAGTCACGCCGGCTGCTCCTTTCCCATATTCATTGGTGAGCGGCGTGAAGGTTACTTCCGATGTGCCGCCGGTGTAGAAGACGGCTTGGAAAAGCAGGCCGGCATCGAAGGGGAACACCTCGTTCTCGAAGTGTTGTAGATCACTGATGGCCTCGCTCGTGTTGCTGAAGTTCAGCTCGCCGTAGTAGAGCCACATGCCGGGAGTGCCGCAGCTGACGGTGTATGCCTTCGTGCCCTGATCGGAAGTGCCGAGGCTCTGGGTGTAGTAGCATTTGCTGTAGGATACGTAACCAGTTATCTTCGGACGGCAGAAGGTGCGGCAGCCGCTGCCGAGGGTAACCTCCGTCGGTTTGAAGAGGCAGTTACGGAGCTTGAGCTGGTTTTTGTAAACTACATCGGCATATCCCACGAAACCTCCGCAGTTGGTGGTGCTGCTGCCGAGCAGCCTGCCGTCGAAGACGCAGCGCGAGAGCGTTACATACTGTTCGGCATCGTTGCAATTAAAGTTGCCGATGAAGCCGCCGTGTGTGCCGTCGCCCTCGACCGAGCTGTTGATGGTCACGCTCACGCGGCAGTTGGTGATGTTGGTATTGCCCTTGAGGTAGGCAATGAGGCCTGAGGCGAACTTCGCCGAGGTGGTAATGGTACCAGTCACATGCAGGTCGCTGATGGTGACGGCATTGGCACTGCCGAAGGGTGCCAGTCCCTGGCTGGAGCCGCTGACGGTGTAGTCCAGCGTATGGCCGTCACCGTAGAGGATGCCGGCGAAGCATTTGCTGGTGCTGCCGTACTCGCCCACCTGCGTCGTGACGCTGATATCGTTGGTCATCTTGAAGTACTTACCCTTGTAGGTCACATGACCGCTGTTCACCTTCTCGGCAAGGTAGTTCCAGTTGTCGGTAGAAGCAATCTGGAAGGGGTCTTCCGAGGTACCTGTCCCCTCCCCCGTCCAGCAGGTCTTGTAGCGGGCATAGTAAACAACGTTCTCGCTGACTTTGAACGACGAGCCGGCCGCCTTGAGCGACCCCATCTCTTCCTCCTCGGCCTCGATATCGGTGGGGGCGTCGCCGGTCACCTTCTTCCAACCCACGAAGTCTTTCCTGTCGGGCACGCTGCTGCACTCCGGCAGGGTGTATGTCACGCCGAGGCCTGTGGTTTCAACGATGGGGGTAGCACTGTAACCTTTGCCGTCAGCCAGAGCCTCATAGAGGGTGATGGTGTACGAGCCGCTGTTGTAGCCGCACAAGGTGCAGGAACTGTTCTCGCCGTCGGTGTTGTGGTATTCTATGCTTCCCGTGCAGTAGGAGCAGCTGAAGGTGTGGTAGTATTGGTCCTTGATGGTGTAGTTGGCACCGCTGTGGCTGCAGGGTTGGACGATGACCGTGGAGTAGCCGCTGGGGTGCGACTGGCAGGTGCTCTGTCGGCTGTTCTTGCCCACGAGGTTGCCGTCCTTGCTCACGCTCATATTCACGCCGATATTAAACGCTCCGTTGCTCTTGTCTTCGCTGGCACCGCCTCGGCCTATGAAGACACTGTTTTTCTTGCTGCAGCTGTACTCATTGGTGTAGATACACTTGACAGTGGTGCCGTCATAGATTCTCACTGCACCGCCGGGTGAGCCATAGGCGCCGCCTATGCAGGCCGCATCGGCACCGCGGCTCGTGGCCTCCAGGTAGCCTTTGAGCATTTCCAATACGGTACCGTCGCAGGTGCCTTCCTTGCCGCAGCCCACGCCCGGTGCGTACTTGCCGCCGGTAGCATAGACCGTACTGCCGTCCACATGAATGCCATATCCCCCATGGATGCCCGATGCCTTGCCGCTGCCCACGCCCGGGGCATTCTCGCCACCGGTTGCGGTGATGGTACCGCCGCTGAGCCAGATGTCGGCATACAGCTGACCACCGTCGTCGCCGCCGCCACCGATGCCAGCAGCCTCATTGCCGCCCTTGGCCGTCACGGTGCCGCCGTTGAAGTTGATGCTGCGTTTCACCTCGCCGTCCTTTCCGCCGCCGATGCCTGCACCAAGGTCGCCGCCTGTAGCGTTGACCGTGCCGCCATAGATATAGATTTGATATTCCGTGTCGGCGTTCTCACCGCTGCCTATGCCGGCAGCGTTCTTGCCGCCCTTGGCCGTGACGGTGCCGCCGTAGATCTGCACCGTGGGGTTGCTGCCGTCCTCGCCGCCGCCGATGCCCGCTGCATAGTCGCCGCCGGTGGCGGTTACGGTACCGCCGTAAATCTTGATGTTGGGATAGGTGACATCGTCATCGTCGTAGCCAAATTTGTCTTTGTGGTTATGTTCCTCGCCAGTGCCTATGCCTGCGCCGCTGCTCGATCCCGTGGCCGTGACGGTGCCGCCGTAGATGATGATGTTCTCCATGCCGCTGTCGCCGTCGCCACCACCGATACCGGCAGCGCAGTTGTGATAGGGCTTGGCCTCGATGTTACCGCCGTGGATTTCCAGGCTGCCGCCGGGCACCTCGTTGTTACCGCCGATGGCAGCGTCACCGTTGCTGGTGCTGCCGCCGTCGCCAGTAGCGCGGAGCTTGCCGGTGCCACTGGGCTGGGCGTAGATGGTGAGCTTCTTGCCTTTGTCGATATGGATACCCTTCTTGAACTCCACATTGCAGCCGTCCTGCAGGATGAACTTCACGTCGCCATGGCAGGCCGGACGCTTACTGTAGCTTTGGCTGCCGTTGAGGATGTACCAGCCGCCGTTGAGATCTTCCGTGTCGGAGTAGTAGCTACAGTTGGTGGCGAGCTTCGTGGTGCTTACAACATGACCGGTGTTAGGTTGGCCCGTCCAGCTGCGCTCTATATAAATGTAGCCGTTGGCAGCGATGTAGGCCTCGTTGTCTTTGAGCGACAAGGTGGCATCATTGAGGTCTGCGCTGAAATAGGTGCCTGGCGCGATACCGGAGTTATTGCTGTTATAGCCCGAGGTAAAAGCGCGGTTGTATTTCCCGTTTGCCAGGCTTACGCCGATGCTGGCGCCCTCGGTGAACGTGCCGCAGTTGATGACGGTGGTGCCGTCCAGGTAGAGGTTGCCGTTCTCGTTGCCCGTGATATTGGGATTGCCGCTCATGCTGATTGTGCCGTTGTTATAGATGCCACCACCATTGGAGACAGCGCGGTTGCCGCTGATGGTGCCGCCCGTGATGGTCAGCGTGGCACCGCTGTTGTTGCGGATGGCACCGCCGTTGTAGCCCTTACAGTTGCTGATGTTGACGTTGGTGAGCGTCGCCGTACCCTTGTTCACGATGGCACCTGCGCTGTGCTCTGCATTGCTTGTCGCACTGTTGTCGGCATCGGCCAGCGTGCCGTTCGACAGCGTCAGGTTACCCGTGGGGGCTACGATGAAGATACACGAGAAATTGCCGTCGCTGCCGTCGAGAGCCGTGCTGTTGCCTCGCAGCGTGTAGCCGCCGAGGTCGATAGTCACCGTCGCGTTTGCGCTAATGGTGACGTGACTTGCTACGGTGATGTCCTGTGTCAGCGTGATGTTCGCGCCATTCTCGATGGCTCCCTTCAACTCAGTCTCGTTTTTGACACTATAGTCCGTCGCCCAAGCCCCCTGTGCGACTGTGCACAGGAGGGCGGAAATGATCAGTAAATGCTTCATGTGGTCGCAGTTATCGGATTATGTCATCATCAGTATCAGGATCGCCCTCTACACTGCGGCCACCGTAGTTAAGACCGGCGTTACTACTAAATGTCGTAACTTGGCTGGCCATCAGGAACTGATTTCTCTGTTTGAGTTCTACCACGCTCATGGCGGGTTTTGAATAATTCTTTTTCATAATTGTACTATTGTTTTATTTTATTACTCGTTTATTTCCGTTATAGATATACACTCCTTTCTTCGTCGGCTTGGCCTGGAGCTTACGGCCCTGCAGGTCGTACCATCCGGCGCCAGCCGAATTCGTGTAATTCGTTAAATTCGTTGTCGAGATAATTCCAGTAGCAAAGTCCTCGTCGCCGAAGAACATGCGGGCATGGGCCACCTCACCGGCCTCGATGCCGATGAGATGGAAGTAGGCGCGGAAGGAGTTGATGGTCTTCTCGGTGCTGGGCCAGTAGAGCTTGTTGCCTGCGCCAAGGTAGAGGTTGCTCGCATCGCCGCCAGTAAGCGTCACTGGGTCATAGATACCCTTGAAGCTTACCTTGCCGTCAGCGCTCTTGACGGTTTCGGGGGCAGCACCTTCGATTTCGGAGTATTTGAACTCGGGGTTCACGATGTCGCTGCCCGTTGTTCCCCATTTCACGATGTAGGGTCTACCGGCCTTTATCTCCGAAGCTTCCTTGAAGTAGAGGTAGAGCGTGCCGTCGGAGGCGTCGAAGCCGGTCTTGTGCCCGCTATACTCTGTCTCGGTGTCCAGCTCCATGATGGTAGCGCCGTAGAGTGGATGGTCGCTGATAGCTATCTGTGCCGCTGTGACGTCGAAGGGCAGACAGAGCGTGTTCCAGTTGCCGTCCTTAAAGAGCGTGCGCCCAGTGATAGTGACATCGGCAATGCGATCGTCATTCGCCGTAATCGTTGTGGTGTTCGACAGGGCATCCTGAAGTTCAATTTCGTAGGGATCCATGACTGCCGTGATGCTGACGTTCTCGCTGCCCATCGTCACCGTGTAGGTGCCATTGCCGTTGTCAGTGAGAGGACTGCCGTTAGCCTGTACGACCTTGATTTCCTTGTCGGCTTCGGGCGTGAAGGTGACGCTCGTGCCAGAAGCGGTGTAGAGCTGGCCGCCGTAGGAAAGACCGAAGCCATATACCTTGATGCCGTTGTATTCGTAGCTACTGCTTGCAAAGCCGAAGTCGAGCGTCAGACCAGAAGTGCCGCTGCTGACGGTGTAACCCTGCGTGCCGCCCTGTACGGAGCCGATCACCTCGGTGTAGAAGCAGTCGGTGCAGGTAACGGTGGTGACAGGATGGGTGCCTGAGCTTGATGCGTTTTCATAGATGGTGGCACATGCCACGGCGGTCTCGCCCGTTCCGAGTGTGGCAGGCTTATAGAGGCAGTTCTTAATGGTCAGCGTCTGTCCGTTGGTGTAGCCCACGATGCCGGCGCCGCCTGTCGTGGCAGTCTCTCCTGTGGTGAGTATCTTGCCGTCGAAGACACAGCCCTCGATGGTGGGGTTCGAGTAGCTCACATTGGCTTTGAGTCCCAGAATACCGCCGTGACCAGCCCAGCCTGCATGGCTGCTGCGGATGGTGACGCTGCTGCGGCAGTTCTCTATCTTCGAGTAGTAGCGGGTGTAGCCCACGACGCCACCGGCATAGCGTGCCGAGGTCTCGATGGTGCCCGTCGTGTTCAGGTTCTTGATGGTGGCGCCGCTGATGTGGCGGAACGGTGCGCAATAATCCTCTGTGATGCCCGTGTAGCTGACGGTGATGGTGTGCCCTTGGCCGTCGAAGTTGCCACGGAAACGGTTGCTTCCCTGTCCTGCCATCGTGGTGACGTTGATGTCGTTGGTCATGACGAAATACATACCATTGAAGTTGATACCGTCGCTCACGGCCTCAGCCAGATGGTTCCAGTCCTCGGTATCACTAATCAGGAAGGGGTCGGACGCCGTACCGCTACCACCGCTGAAATATGTATTCTTGAAGCGGGCGTAGTAGGTGCGGTCCTCTTCCATGTTAACAGTAATCGTGCTGTCTGCTTGTATCAATTCTTCTGAGTCTTGTGCAATCAGACCGGAAGGCTTGGTGTTGCTCAACAGCCAGCCTGCGAAAGCCATTTTGTTGGGCACAACGCTGCACTCTGGGAAGGTGAACTCATGGGTAGCTGTTACATAATACGCAGTACCTTCTGCCGCATAGCCCGTGCCCTCTGCATTCGCCTCATAGAAAGTGTAGGAGTACGCTGGCAGCTCGTGACCGCAATAGGTACAAGCATCGCCCTCACCTTTGACGTGATGCTCGTCGTAACCCTCGCAGTAAGAACAGTTAACATGATGGTAGTAGTCATCCTTGTCTGTATAGCTATTGTCACCATCGTGATCACATTCCTGAATCTTATATTTGCCATCGTGCCTTACGGTGGTGACGCGGCTATCGCTGCTCACCCAGCTGCCACCGTCCTTCTTTACTCTCATCGTGGCTCCATATACAAGAGTACCATCGTTGTCGTTAGAGTCGCCGCTACCTATAGCATTGCCGTCAGCCACTCCCTCTACGGTAAGTGTGCCTCCATTGATGGTCACGGTTCCGCCATCGCCTCTGTCGCCACCACCGATGCCTGCACCATAATTGCCGCCAGTAATCGTTACAGTACCTCCATTGATGGTCACAGTTCCGCCATCGCCTTTCCATCCACCACCGATGCCAGCACCATTGTATCCGCCTGTGACAGTAACGTTTCCACCGTTGACAGTCACTGTTCCGCCGGAGCCACCGGAGTTATCGCTACTATCACATCCTCCTCCGCCAATGCCAGCAGAATTTGTGGCACCGGTGGCGTTGACGGTACCGTCGTATATGGTAACCGTGCCACCATTACCACGGTATCCTCCTCCGATGCCAGCAGCCAGTTTACCACCAGTGGCAGTAACATCGCCACCGTAGATATAGATGGGATTGTCCTGGCCGCATTTGTAACCTCCACCGATACCGGCACCGCTATTACTCGTTTTGTCATTAGCACCGCCTGTAGCGTTGACGGTACCGCCATATATCCTAATTGTGCCGTTGCTGCACTCTTCGCCTCCGCCGATACCTGCGGCCATTTTGCCACCAATGGCCGTGACGGTGCCACCATAGATATAGGTATCACCGCCTTTTCCTTTATCTCCTCCACCGATGCCGGCACCGTAGTGACCGCCCGTAGTCGTCACGGTGCCGCCATAGATATATACAGGATTGTTCTGATCGCCTTTCTCGCCGCCGCCGATGCCAGAACCCCATTGACCACCTTTTGCGGTGACAGTGCCGCCGTAGATCTTGATAGTGCCGTTGCTGCGGTCTTCACTGCCTCCGATGCCGGCAGCGTAATAACCGCCTGTGGCGGTGATGTCACCACCGTAGATAGTGACGGGTGTATTAAAGCTGTTCTGCTGACCCTCGCCGATACCGGCACCGCTGTCACTGCCCTTCGCGTCGATAGTGCCGCCGTAAATAGTGATGCCGCGCATACCGCTTTCGTGGTTGCCGCCACCGAGTCCTGCGGCATTGTTATGGTAGGCATGAGCGTAGATATTACCACCGTGGATGAAGAGATAGCCGCCCATCTCGTCAGCGTCACCGCCAATGGAAGCGTTGCCGTTGCTGACACCGCCGCCGTCACCGGTACATTTGATGGCTCCCATGTTCTCGCCGTCGCTCTGGGCGTAGATGGTGAGCGTGTAGCCATCCTTGATTTGAATACCTTTTTTGCAAGTCAGCGTCACGCCGTCCTTCAGAATAAGATGCGTGTCGCCGTCGATGCTGATGCGATTGTCGGAATAGGTGTCGTCTCTGTCTACATAGTACCAACCCGAGAGTTGTGATGCGCCCTCAAGTAAGCTGACATTGAAGGCAACCATCGTCGTCTGCACTACGTGACCGTCTGTATCGCCGCCTTCCCAACAGCATTCGATATAAGGATAGCCTGCAGCCACCTCGTTGTCATTAAATCCAATGGAATATAAGTCGTTGTCGCTGGAAAAGAAATCGCCAGGGGCAACACCGCTGTTGTATGTGCTGTAGCCCGAAGTAACCTTTCTGTTATAGGTTGCGAGACCTATGCTTGCACCACTTGTGAAAGCACCGGTGACATTGATGACAGTATTGTTGTCGAGAGCAAGGTTGTTGGCGTGGGCACCGCACGTATTGTTCGTGATAGACGGGTTGCCGCTCATATAGAGCGTGCCTTTGTTATAGATACCGCCGCCGGAGGTTCCCGCACTATTGCCGGTGATAGAACCGCCATTGATGGTCAGTGTACCGTTGTTATAGATGCCACCGCCTTGGCTCTCACCGCTGTTGCCGGTGATAGAACCACCGTTGATGGTGAGCGTGCCACTGTTGTAGATACCGGCGCCATCGACTTCCAGGCCGATTAATAACGTGCCACCCATTATCTTTCCGCTGTTGTCGCCGCTGGCATCGTTGATGGTCAGCGTGCCGCCTTCATTGATGGCGATGACGCGTCCCATGCCACCGTTCTTTATGTCATGGTTCAGCGTGTGGCCATTGAGGTCGATGGTCACGGTCTTGCCATCGCCGATGGTAATCGCGCTGCTCAGATTAATGTTATCCGTGAGCGTGATGTTCGCACCATCCACAATGGCATTTCTCAAATCGGTCTCGTTGCCGACGTTGTAGTCCGTCGCCCAAGCCCGGCCTCCAAAGGTGAGGCACAGCAGGGCGAACAAAAATATTGCTTTGGTCTTCATATTGTTTTTTTAATATACTTCTGATGATTCATATTCATGTTTCAGAATGTCTTGAAGTTGTCCGATATAATAAGCATGACCTTGATATGACATCGGCACTGGGGTTGATTAACGTACAATGCCGCCACCTTCACCTTTGATGTATTCACTGTCGTCGCCTTCGTAGTCGATGCCGGCATTAGAGTTCATCTGATACATCCTCTGGCTGGCCATCAGGAACAGGTTTCTCTGCTTGATTTCTACCACGCGCATGGCGGGTTTTGAATAATTCTTTTTCATAATTATACTATTGTTTTTTATTTTATTTATCTTCTTCTATCTACTTTTATTTAATCACTCGTTTATTTCCATTATGGATATATACTCCTTTCTTCGTCGGCTTGCCGCTGAGTTTGCAGCCCTGCAGGTCGAACCATCCGGCGCCAGCCGAATTCGTGTAATTCGTTAAATTCGTTGTCGAAATAATTCCAGTGGTCTCGCCGTCATCGCCGAAGTTCAGGACGAAGGCACGGACTTCAGAGCCGCCACCTTGGCCAGACTGCGGCGTACCTGCTGTGATGCCGTTCAGCTGGAAGTAGGCACGGAAGGCGTTGATGGGCTTGCTGGTGCTGGGCCAGTAGAGCTTGTCGCTTTTGCCAAGGTAGAGGTAGCTGCTGCCTTCAATGTCCTCAGGGTCATAGTTGCCGATGAAGCTTACCTTGCCGTCAGCGCTCTTGACGGTTTCGGGGTCAGCACCTTCGATTTCGACGTTGCCAAACTCGATGGGGCTAACAATGTTCGTGACATCGTTCGCCCACTTGATGATGTAGGGCTTGCCTGCCTCTATCTCGTCAGCGTCCTTAAAGTAGAGATAGAGGGTTTCACCATCGAAGCCGGTGCGGTATGAGCCGTTCACGTCGGCGTTGCCGTCGACATCGTATTTACCTTCAACGTCGAGTTCTTTCAGCATTGCGCCAGCGAGGGGTGAACCTGCGATGGTGAGGTCGAAGGGCAGGCAAATGGTGTTCCACGAGTTGTCCTTGTAGAGCGTGCGGTCGTAGAGGGTGACGTTGGCGATATGGTCGTCGTTCGCCGCTATCGTCGTGGAATTATTCTGGCCATCGTAGAACGTGACGGCGAAGTTGCCGAGCGTTGCCGTGATGCTGACGTTCTCGGCAGGCATCGTCAGCGTATAAATGCCGTTGCTGGGGCCAGTAAGCGTGCCGCTGATGGCTGCCACATTCGAGATTTCCTTGTCGCTCTCAGGCGTAAAGGTAACGCTCTGTCCGCTGCCGCTATAGAGCACGTCCTGATAGAGCAGTCCGAAACTGTAGGCCTTGATGCCGTCATACTCGTAGGTAGTAGTAGCATCGCCGAAGTCAAGCGTCAGGCCTTCGGTGCCGCTGGTGACGGTGTAGCCCTGCGTGCCTTGGGCTTCGCCGAGGGCCGAGGTATAATAACAGTCGGTGATGGTGACACTATTCGAGTTGCGGTAACGGGCGAAGGTGGCTCCGTTTGTGGCTCCGTTTGTGCCTTCGACGGTAGTCGGAATAAACAAAGAGTTTGTAATGCTGACCGTGGCGCTGTTGTTGCTCTCTGTCCAGCCCACGAAGCCGCCGCAATTCGTCGTGCTGCTGCCAGTCATCGTGCCTTTGAAGACACAGCCGCTGATGGTGGTGGTGCCATTGCTGATATTTGCCACGATGCCACCGTGGGTACCGTCGCCGTTTACCTGACTGTCGATGGTGACATCCACCACGCAGTTGGTAATCGTATTGGTGGACGTTGCCCTTCCTACTATGCCAGCTGCAAACTTGGCCGAGGGCGTGATAGTGCCCGCCACCTTCAGGTTCTGAATGGTAGCGCCATCAACATAGCGGAACGGAGCGGTGTATTGCTCGGTAGTGGTGTAGCTGACAGTGAGCGTGTAGCCGTTGCCGTCGAACGTACCACTGAACAAGGTGGATGAAGAGCCCACCATGGTGCTGACGCTGATGTCGTTGGTCAGCTGGAAGTGCGTGCCGCTGTAGCTTTGGCCGTTGCTGACATTGGTGGCCAGCATGTTCCAGTCCTCTTCGTTGTCAATCTGGTAGGGGTCGCCCTCGGTGCCGCTGCCATTCCATATTTTCCGGAAACGGGCCTTGAAGGCGATGTCGTCGGTGACGGCAATAGTCTCGCCTGCTGCCTTGAGCGGCTCATCGACATTCCATGTCACGGTCTCGCCATTGGCGGGAGCGCCCGGCATCCAGCCGAGGAACTCCATCTTGGCGGGTACATTGGTGCAGGAGGGCAGGGTGTAAGATTGACCATTGACCATTGACCATTGACCATTGTCGTAGCCGCTGCCGTCGGCATTGGCCTCGTAGATGGTGACGGTCTTGGCACCTTCTGGCGATGTATAGCTACACTTGGTACACTTGCCATCGCTGCCGTAGGTGTGTGCCTCGTCGTCGCCTAAGCAGTAGGAGCAGCTGATGGTATGGTAGGTGCCGTCCTCCTTGTCGGCGTAGGTGGCGCCGCTGTGGGTGCAGTTCTGCAGGATGTAGGTGCCATTAGCCCTGACGGTGCTCACGCGGCTACCGCTGCCTACCCAGCTGCCGCCGCTCTGCTTCACGCTGATGATGTTGCCCAGTGTCAGACTGCCGTCGCTGCCAGAGTTCCTATCTGCGCCGCGACCGATGGCATCGGCTCCGGTGCCTGCTGCGACGGTGACGCTGCCACCAGAGATGGTTACATTGCCACCGTCAGCAGCCCATCCGCCGCCGATGCCTGCACCCCAGGTGCCGCCCGTAGCCGTGACGTTGCCGTTTGAGATGGTCACCGTTCCACCTTGGGCTTTGTATCCGCCGCCGATGCCGGAGCTGTATTCACCGCCCGTGGCGTTGACGGTGCCGCCGGTGACGGTCAGCGTGCCGCCACGTCCAGCTGAGGTGCTGGTGTAACGATAGCCGCCACCGATACCAGCGCCGTATTGACCGCCCGTAGCCGTGACGTTGCCGCCATAGACATACACGGAGCCGCCGTTACCTTTGTAAGCACCGCCGATACCAGCACCGCATTGGCCACCCGTGGCGTTGACAGTTCCACCATAGATATAGATGGGGTTGTTCTGGCTGCTCTCCTCGCCGCTGCCGATGCCTGCTGCACCGCCGCCCGAGCCGCTTTTGCCGCCGCCAGTGGCTGTGACGGTGCCGCCGTAGATCTTGATGGTGCCATTGCTGCATTCCTCGCCGCCGCCGATGCCCGCAGCATAGTTGCCGCCCTTGGCAGTGATGGAGCCGCCGTAGATGGTAACGCTGGGCACGGTGCTGTTCTCCTGACCGCTGCCGATGCCGGCGCCACTGTCCTTGCCGTAGGCCTCTATGTTGCCGCCGTAGATGGTGATGCTCTGCATGCCGCTGCTGCTACCGTCGCCGCCGCCGATACCAGCTGAGTTATTGCTGCCGGGCTTGGCGTAGATCTTGCCGCCGTGGATGACCAGGTGGCCGCCGCAGTTGTCCTTATTGCCGCCGATGGAGCCATTCTCGCCATCGCTGCCGTCGGTCCACAGGTAGCCCATGTTGTTGCCGTCGCCCTCGGCGTAGATGGTGAGCTTGTTGTCCTTCGGGATGTAGATGCCCTTGTCGAACTCGACGTTGCAGCCGTTAGCGAGGATGAACTTCACGTCGCCGTTGATGGTGACGCGCTTGTTGAAAGTAAAGGTGCTGTAGAGCAGATACCAGCCACCACTAAGCGAAGTGTCGTTACTTGAGCCGCCGCCGTATACGACATAAGGGTAGCCGCGGGACTTCTTTGTCTTCACCACATGACCGTCGGTGTTGCCGCCCGACCAGCTGCACTCGATATAGGTGTAGCCATTAACGTTGATGATTGCATCTGCACCTCCATAAGACACATAATAGCCGCTGACATCGGCGCTGAAGACGGTATTGGCATTAGAGTTGTTGTATTCGCTATAGTCCTTGGTGAAGATGTCGCTGTCGTAGTTCGACTGGCTCACGCCGACTTTGGCACCGCTCAGTGAGCCCGTGACCTGGATCTTGCTACTGCCGTCAAGGTAGAGGTTCGAGCTTTCGTTGCCCTTGATGTAGGGTTTGCCGCTCATGTTGATGGTTTTGCTGGTGTACACGCCGCCGCCGTTGGTGTCGGCACGGTTGCTGGTGATGGTGCCGCCATTGATGGTCAGCGTAGCACTGCTGCCATTCCACACGCCGCCGCCTCGACTCTTGGCATGGTTGCCAGTGATGGTACCGCCGCTGATAGTCGCCGTACCATAGTTCACGATACCGCCACCATCGCCGTTGCTGGTGCAGTTCTGAATCGTGCCACCCTTGACGTAGAGCGTGCCGCCCGAGGTATTGTAGATACCGCCGCAGTCCGTGGCCGAACAGTCGGTGATGACACCGCCGTTCATGGTGAACGACCCCGAAATGACATAGACAGCACCGCCATAGACGGCTTTACAACCGGTGATGGTGCCGCCATCGAGGGTGAGCGTACCGTAATTGCAGATACCGCCGCCACCGTCGGAGTCGTTGCCGCCTGTAATTTTGCCGCTGTTGTCACCGCTGCTGTCCTTGATGGTCAGTGTGCCGTTGGAGGTGACGCGAAGGATATTGCCGCATTCGGTAACCTCGCTCAGGTTTCGGCTCAGCGTATAGCCGTTCAGATCAAGGGTCACGGTCTTGCCGTCAGAAATTTCACAGTATCTGCTGAGTGTGATGTCGGCCAGCAGTTGAATTTCCGTACTGCCTTCGCTGATGGCGGTGTTCAACTGTTCCTCCGTCGCCACGGTGGTGGCAGTTGCTGAAGTCGTGGTGTGCCGCACCTCGTTGCCCTCCATGAAGAAGCGATGGCCGCTATAGTCGGGGAAGAAGATGGTGGCAGGATCGGTGCCGGAGTTATGGGTGTTATAGCCCGAGGTGATCACACGGTTGCGCGTCTGCAGGGTCACTTTGATGTTGGCACCGCTGAGGCTTCCCGTGACGTTGATCTTTGTATCGCTGCCGTTCAGGTAGAGGTTGTTCGCGCTGCCGTTCACGGTGTTGCTGTTGATGGCAGGGTTGCCGCTGAGGTTGATGTTGCTGTAAGAGAACACGCCGCCGCCGTTGGTTCCAGCGGTGTTGCTGTTAATGCTGCCGCGGGAGATAGTGACCTCATTCTCGTTCCAGATGCCGCCGCCCTGACCGGTAGCGGTGTTGTCACTGATGGTGCCGCCGCTGATGGTGAGAACGCCATGGACGTTACCACTGTTGCCGTTCCAGATGCCGCCGCCGTTGGTTGCAGCAGTGTTTCCGCTGAAGGTGCCACCCGATATTTCGACCGTGCCGATGTTCACGAGACCACCGCCACCGCCCGTGGTGCTGCTGCTATTCGAGATGGTGCCGCCGCTGATGGTCAGCGTTCCGGTGTTGTAGAGGGCTCCGCCGTAGGGTGCCGAGCAGTTGGTGATGACACCGCCGCTAATGGTGGCCGTTCCGTTGTTGCGGATGGCACCGCCCGTGTAGTCGGTCTGGCAACCGGTGATGGTACCGCTTTGAAAATAGAGCGTGCCGTAGTTGCAGATGCCGCCGCCGTTGGAGGCCCAACCGCCGGTTATCTGACCGCTGTTGTTGCCGCTTCCATCGGTGACGGTCAGCGTGCTGCCCGTTCTGACCCAGATGACGTGACCGTCAGCGTCGGCTGCCTCTAAGCTACGGCTCAGCGTCTTGCCGTTGAGGTCAATCGTCACGGTCGGGGTACTGCTTCCGCCGTCGCCGATTTCAAGGCAATTACTCAGCGCAATGTCCGCCGTAAGTTTAATGTTCGCGCCGTTGGAGATGGCGTCTCTCAGCTCACTCTCTGTGCCGACGTTGTAGTCCGCCGCCCAAGCCCCTTGTGCGACCGCGCACAGCAGGGCGATGATTAGATAACGACTCTTTTTCATTTTTGTTAATATTTTAATTGTTACTATTAGCGCTTTTTACCCCCCATTTTTTGGAAGGCCTTCCAACACTTTTCCCATCCCCTTCAAAAAAGTGTTACGAAGCCTCGTAGCAAATTTTCCATAGGGGGGCGTTTTTTATTACTTGTTGACTCGCTTTTTTCCATTACATATATACACGCCCGCGTGCGAGGGTTTGCCCGAGAGCTTGCGGCCCTGCAGGTCGTACCAGCCGTCACTTCTTACATCTTCCATATTCCTTCTTACATCAATAATGCCGGTCGTTTCGTCGTTGCCGCCAAAGTTCAGTACGAAGGCGCGAACATTGGCTTGGCCGCCGTTGTCATTGCTCAGATCCACGTGGAAGTACGCGCGGAAGGAATTCATTGTTCTTGTTTCGCTAGGATAATAGAGCTGGTTGCCGCTACCCATGTAGAGGTTGCTCTTATCGCCGCCTGTGAGTGTTACAGGGTCGAAGTTGCCGATAAAGCTGACTTTACCGTCGGTGCTTTCAATTGCTTCGGGATCGTGTCCTTCGATTTCGGAGTATGCGAACTTTGGGTTCACGATGGTGCTGCCGTCGTTCGCCCACTTTACGAGGTAGGGCACACCGGCCTCAATCGCCGTGGCGTTCTTGAAGTAGAGGTAGAGCGTTTCACCGTCGAAGCCAGTCTGCTTGTCGGTATCGTAAATACCCTCGGTGTCCAGTTCCATGATGGTGCAGCCGTAGAGCGGATGGTCGCTGATGGCTATCTGCGCGGCGGTGACATTGAAGGGCAGGCAGAGCGTGTTCCAATCGCCGTCCTTGTAGAGCGTGCGCCCAGTGATGGTGACATCGGCAATGCTGCCGTGGTTCTCATCTATTGTCGCAGAGTTCGTCGGGTCGGCGGGCTCGCCCTCGGTGTTAGGAGCGTCGCGCAGCGTGACGGTGTATGGATTGAGGTTAGACGTGACTTTGACGTTCTTGCTGGGCATCGTCAGCGTGTAGGTGCCGTCGCCGTTGTTTGTGGGGACGGATAGAACAGACCCAGTACTCGCATCGACGACCTGAAGGTTCGTAATTGTCTGATCTGCCTTGGGTGTGAAGGTGACGCTCGTGCCAGAAGCGGTGTAGAGCTTATCACCGTACAGCAGTCCGAAGTTATTGACCTTGATGCCGTCATACTCGTAGGTAGTAGTAGCATCGCCGAAGTCGAGCGTCAGCCCCTCAGTACCGCTCGTGACGGTATAGGCTTGTGTGCCGCTCTCTGTGGAGCCGTAAGCCTCAGTGTAGTAACAGTCGGTGCAGGTGACGGTAGATGGTGCGGTGCTTGAGTTCGCATAGATGGTGGAACAAGCCACGGGCGTCTCGCCGTCTTCGATCGTAGCAGGCTTATAGAGGCAGTTCTTGACGGTCAGCGTCTGGCCGTTGGTGAGGCCCACGATGCCACCGCCACCTGTCGTAGCTGTTGCTCCCGTGCTGAGTATCTTGCCGTCGAAGACGCAGCCCTCGATGGTGGGTTCCGAGTAACTTACATTGGCTTTGAGACCCAGGATGCCACCGTGACCCGCCCAACCTTCGCGGTTGCTGCGGATGGTGACGCTGCTGCGGCAGTTCTCTATGGTCGAATAGTAGCGGGTATAGGCCACGACACCGGCGGCATAGCGACCCGAGGTCTCGATGGTACCCGTCGTATTCAGGTTCTTGATGGTGGCACCGCTGATGTGACGGAACGGAGCACAATAATCCTCAGTGATGCTCGTGTAGCTGACGGTGATGGTGTGTCCCTGACCATCGAAGATGCCACGGAAACGGTTGTCTCCCTGCCCAACCATCGTTGTGACACTGATGTCGTTGGTTAACTGCAGATAAAGACCGTTGAAATTGTATCCATTGCCTACGGCTGTGGCCAACTCCGTCCAATCGTCGGTGGTGCTAATCAGGAATGGGTCGCTTTGCGTGCCTTCACCGCCGCTGAAAACGTGTTCCGTATAACGGGCGTAATAGTTACGATTCGTTTCATCCATAGGAATAGTGATGGTACTATCGGCCAGTATCAAGTCTTCCGTGCCGTCGGTTATCAAGGTTTCCGGGGCGCTGTTTGCTTGTAACCATCCCGCGAAGTACAAGGGTTTGCGTACGTTGCTGCAATCGGGGAAAGTGAATGTATTGGTCGAGGTAACATAATAGGCCGTACCTTCGCTCGCATAACCGTCACCTGCCTCGTTGATTTCATAGAAAGTATAGGAATGTTCAGGCAGCGAGTGACTGCACTTGGTACATTTATCATTGTCCCCTTTGGTGTGCTGTTCATCATACCCCTCGCAGTAGTTGCAGTCGAAGTGGTGGTAGTAGTCGTCTTTGCTGGTGTAGGAACTGTAGCCTTCGTGGGTGCAGACCATCGCTGTGCGCTCGCCGCCGGACATGAGGTAACTCACGCGGTTGCTGGTAGTGACTAGGCCGCCGTCAGTACCGCCGCCCCTCACCTGAATGTCAGAGCCGAGGGTCACCGAGCCGTTCTGGCTGCAGCTATATCCTCCGCCAATGGCCCAACCATTTTCCACATTCTTCGCCGTTACCGTGCCGCCGTAGATATACACGTTGGCACCAGCGCCTTTCTTACCGCCGCCGATGCCGGAGCCGTCCTTGCCTGCGGTTGCCGTCACGGTGCCGCCGTAGATATAAACAGTGCCGCCGCCACCACCACCGTTGTGATACTCACCGCCGCCGATGCCGGCTCCTTCGTTACCACCGGTAGCGTTGACCGTGCCGCCGTAGATATAGACGGTGCCGTTGCTGCTACCTTCTCCACCGCCGATGCCAGCGCCGTCCTGTCCGCCCTGAGCGTTGACGGTGCCACCAAAGATCTTAATTGTGCCGCCGTTGCAGTCCTCACTACCACCAATACCTGCTGCATAGTCGCCGCCCGTGGCATTGATAGTGCCGCCGTAGATAGTGACGGTGGGTTTGGTGTTGTTGTTCTGTCCACAACCGATGCCTGCGCCACTGCTTTTGCCGGTCGCGTTGATAGTGCCGCCGTAGATGGTGACGCTCTTCATACCACTATTGCTGCCGTTACCGCCGCCGAGACCTGCCGCATTGTTACTGCTCGGCTTGACGGTGATGTTGCCGCCGTGAATGATCAAGTTGCCGCCCACTTCGCCGTCGTTGCCGCCGATAGCAGCGTTGTCGCCGTCACTACCCTCGATGATGAGCTTACCCATATTCGAGCCGGTGCTCTGGGCATATATGGTGAGCGTGGAGCCTTCTTCTATTTGAAGGCCTTTCGTAAATGTGATTTTGCAGCCGTCCCAAAGGACGAACTTTATGTTGCCTCGGATTATGTACCGAAATTTATGGTATTTTTTAGTACCCTCCAAACGGTAATAATATTTAGTGTCATCGAGGACCTCATTGGAGTCATATATCCAGCGATCTGGGGCCTCTTTAGTTTGGGTCTCAACGTGACCGTCGGTGTTGCCGCCTACCCACTGGCACTCAATGTATTTGTATCCACTATCGGCCTGTGCCGTTGTTCCCATGCCGAACACTATCGCGCCCAGCAGGGCAAGAATTAGGAATAATTTCTTTTTCATATTATTGTTTTCATTATTGTTTATAGTTTATTGCTACTGCTATCTGCGGCCAGGGCCACCCATGGGACGACCGCCCATGCCGCCAGGACCCATACCGCCGGGTCTGCCGAAACCACCGGGACGGGTACCGGGAGATATACCGTTGTTGGGGATGTCTGTACGGCTGTCGCGGGCTACCGGAGCATTGTTGTGATTAGCGGAAAGGGGCTTTGCGTCGATGCGGTCGGCATAGAAGTTGGCCGGCCTGCCGGCATATTCGCCCTTGTAAGCCTTGTACGCCGTGGGGCGGTCGAAGAAGAACTGGCTCCGTTTATAGTGGTCGTAAATGGCGAACACCCAGGCATCGTCCACCCAACGGACTGGGCGATGGAAGTATTCCAGTGCGAGGAACTTCTCAAACTGCCAGCCGCTCAGTACAAGGCGGAAGGCATCGTTGCGACGCTCCCAACAGGCGCCGAAGACGTCGGCGACGCCTTCCAGACACATGAAGTAGTCGAGGTTAATCTCATAGACGGCCTCGTACTGGTCGGTGGTTAGACTGAGCTCGTAAGCCATCTTGTCGCTCAGGAAGAGAGCTTCCTTCCGGGCATCTTTGTAAATAAACGCGTTGGCCGTGACGGTCATGACCGTCATCAGGGCCAGAATCATTAACTGTCGCATGTTCGTTATATTTCAAATTGTTTCTTTTACTTTTTACATTTTAGGTGGAACACATGATGAGCACGAAGATGACAGTGAGCGCAGTGATGACGGTGCCAAGCCCATAGAGCACGACGTCCTCCCAGTGGTCTTCCAGCCAGGAGCAGAGGTTGTCGATGTGCTCGTGGCGCTCGCGGAACCTCTCGAACAGGGTAAGTCTTTCTTTTTCTTTCATATCTTTTTCAACAACGAATTTAACGAATTTAACGAATTTCTCCTTATAGCATGGAGGCGAGTCGTGAGTTGCGGGCCATGAGGCGCACCTGGTCGGAGGTCTTGCGGCGTAGTTCGTTGTCCTCGCGCCGCTTGATGCGGTAGAGGGCGCGCGCGGTGGCACCAAGCACCACGGCGATGCTGACAAGCAGCAGGAGTAAAATCGTGTCGGTGTTCATATCTGTCATTCTTTGTTTTCCGGAATGGGGATGCCCTTTTGTTTCAATTCGTTGGTCACTGCTTCATATTTCTCTGTCTCTTCGGCAATCACCTTGTCGCGCAACCTGAGCAGCCGGCGCCGCCGCTTCATCTGCAACAGCAACACCACCACGACGATGGCCAGCAGCAGTACGATGACTGCCGCAAGGAGAAGTAATTGGTCTGTCTTGGTCATAGTGTTCGCGATTTTGAATTATTGGCTACAAAGTTACGACTTTACGCGCGTATGTACAATAGCGTGCACACATTGGACCCTGCCCTGACACACATTGTTCCCTCCGAAGGGCAGTTTGCCCCTCGGATGTTACAAATAACAAAGTAAAATGTTACAAATGAAAAAAGCCCCGTAGCGGTGTTGGGCTACGAGGCATCGATGCCGGACAAGTAGACGGCGCGATACTCAGTGGGGGTGAGGCCGAACTTTTCCTTGAAGAGACGGCTGAACGTGCGGCGCACGGAGAAGCCGGAGGCAGTGGCCACCTCGTCGATGCTCATATCGGAGCGGGTGGTTATCAGTTCGCGGGCATGGTCGAGACGCAACCGATTGATGTAGTCGGTGATGCTGGCGTACTCGCTGCCCTGCGCGAATGCTGCGCCGACATCCCTCGTCGTAATCTGGAAATAATCACTGGCGGCCTGACGGTCGAACTGCGGGTCGAGGTAGAGTCTCTTTTCCTTGATGACCTGCTGCATGTTGGTGAAAAGGTCGGCTTCGACGGACTGAGCATCGGGCGGAATGGTGGGAGTTGCGGCCGATTGTTGCACAACCTTGACCGGTTTTGCCTCCTGCTTCTGCTGCTCATACATCTTCCTGTATTCCGCTGCCTCGGCAATCTGTTTGACAAGGGCACGGTTCTTCTGGTCGACAATGCGGCGTTTGTGGACGACATAGGCGGCGAAGAGCAAAGCCATGACGGCAACGACGGCGAAGCAGGAACCCACGATGCTGAGGTATTTCGCCCTCGCCTTGTGCCGCTCTATCTCGCGCTGCTGCTCGGCGGCATGGAAGCGGGCGGCGTAGAGGTTGGCCTTGCCCTGTAACAGACGGTTGTTGAGGGTGGCGGTGAGCGTCTCATAGGCATGGTGCAGGCGGAGGGCCTCGACGTTGCGTCCCTGGGCCTCAGCAGCCATGGCGCGGTCGCGGAGGATGGTGGCATATTCAGCACAGACGGTGTCGCCCTGCTGGCGCAGACGCGCCTCCTGCTCGTCGTGGATGGCCAGCATCTTGTCGTACTCGCCTAAAAGGCCATACGTCGGCGCGAAGTCCTTGCGGGCGGAGAAAGACTTGGCGTAGTCGGTCTGCTCGAAAAGCGAAAGGTACTTGCGGGCCTCGGCCTTACGGCCAGCCCTCGCCTCTGCCTCCGTCATGAACATATACGCCTGTCCCCGGTAGAAGCCAATGTAGCCGGGGCGCAGGTGCTCGGGCGGCTCGCGATAGGTGCCGTCGTGGTATTCGTCAGGATGCTGCTCATAGTCGGCCATGAGGTCGAGCATCTGCTGCGCAGCGGAAATTAATGAAGAGTGAAGAGTGAAGAGTGAAGAATTTGCTTCCGACGTCCCTTCTATATTCTTCAGCACATTCACCTTGCGCTTTAAGGCAATGATGGTGGCATCGAGTTCGTTGAATTGGCGCTTGCCACTAAGCAGGCTGAGCACGCTGTCGATCTTCGCCAGCCCCTCTTCCGCACGATCGATGCCCGAGAGCATCAGGCCCAAGTCGGCCTCTGTGCGCAGGGCCTCCGTCTCGTCGCCGTTCTGACGGCAGAGGTCAATCAACTGCGCCGACCAGTGGATGGTCAGTTCGTCGTCGCGGTGCTGGCGGCAGGCATGGATAAGCATTTCCAGCACGTCCTGCCGGTAAGCCAGGTCCTCGCGTGCCGCGTCGGTCGTCATCAGCCGCTCGCCGATGATGATGGCGGAGTCGAGCCACATCCACTCCAACGTCTGACCATAGACCTTGGCCCGCAGATAGTCGCAGCGGTAGTCGGGCAGCGGTCCGCTCCATTGCAGCGAGGCTCCCGTCGTGTCGATGACCGAGAAGTCGCCCGCCCGTAGCCTTTCAATCATCATCAGCGCACTGTCGGGCTGGCCGATGGCCTTCTCCAGCACCCGCTCGTTGATGGCCCGCACCTCGTCGTGCGTCAGCCCCTTCTCACCCGTTCCCCGTCCGCAGCCCACGATGGCCAGCACGGCAACTATACCTGTATATATGTACCTGAAAGTCCTCATATCTTCTACTCGTCAGAAAGATGATGCAAAGGTAGGCATTTTTTGCCGAACAATCGAACACTTTTCCTTTTTTCACCTCTTTTATGGCTTTTTGTCAGAATATCGCAAAAATAACGTTAAGTTCTCTTAAAAACTGTCAAAGTATATTATAAATACGAAACTGAACACTTATTGTCGAGTTTTGAACACGGATAATTGGTAAATTATGAGTAACTTTGCAGCCGATTTCGAAATCATTCGTTAGAATGACTGTTTAAACAGGATAATAAGCACCAGCAGTGCTGGGTTATGTATGGAAGAAATAAAGGTAGTAAAAGTCGGCAGCAAACAGGAGATGGATGACTTCCTGAACATCACGGACAAGATATATGCCGGATGCAGGCAATACGTCCCTGATATGCGAAGCGACGTGCGTGCCATGTTTGACCCTGCCGGGGATGCCAGTCAGCGCACCTCGGTGGTACAGCCGTTCGTGGCCTATCGCGGCAAAGAGGTGGTAGGCCGCGTGGTGGGCGTCGTGAACAAGAAGGCCAACAATACCTGGAAGACGCGCAACGTACGGTTCTCCATGATCGAGTTCATCGACGACCTCGCGGTGTCGAAGGCCCTGCTGGACACCGTCGAGGCCTGGGGCAAGGCTCAGGGCATGGACAAG
>JAEEGF010877620.1_pt1 | contig 27029 bp, 22 predicted proteins | sample 9134171 | NCBI WGS metagenome assembly JAEEGF01 (sample SAMN16246542, study PRJNA631951) | gut metagenome | biome: gut microbiome; feature: rumen; material: AP-attached | host: Bos | place: Iran: Karaj | collected 2018-10 | reverse complement strand
TACTGCTTAAAACCAACATCCTAAGATGCGAGACAGCCTCGATTTATGCAATCGGAGCAGTCCAGACAATACTTGAATCATCCTGTTAATAAATTGTGCATAACTTTATTAAAGTTTAGTAGATTCCGGAAAAACCGACACTACAAAACACCCATAAAACCTATATAACTTTTTAACAGATACAAACGCCATATTGTTAAAATAATTCTTTATGTATAAAAGAAATAAAATCTACTACTCACATGATTATTGCCAAGTTGGGAAGGTTATAACTTGACCACCCTGTCCGTCCTTTGACGACACCTTGTTCAATCCTGTGCATAACTTGTGCAATAGTGTGTGTAAAAAATACCCACTAACCATGTTTAGGTGTTTTATCTTCTTATAACGGAAGAACCTGCCCGAAGGCAGGTTCCACATGTTAAAGACACCAGTTGAAACTAGAAATTCACTACTCTGTTGCTGCTGCCGGAAGCTGGCAAATAGTTGGCGTCATAGTTTATCTCGTAGTCCTGAAGATACTCGTAAGCCGCCTTGCAGACATCATCATAGACAATGTCCACAAGAGGTCTCTCATCATATGTCATCCTCAAGAGGTATTCGTTTCTTGCAACCAGGAGAAGAACCTCCTCCCTGATTCCGCTGTCTGCGTGCTCTGCAGCGAACTTTGAGATGTTCGCGGTGGAATACTCGGGATTCTGGTCAACGAACTGCTCCACTGCCTTGCTGTTGATCAGCTCGGTGTATGCCTCAAGCTCATCGTCGGTGACATCCAGGTCCTCAATGACGAAGTCAGGCTCAACGCCCTCTCCGTGGATTGTCTTTCCTGCAGGACCCACAAAGCTTGCGGTTGTGATTGAGGTGTAACCTGTTCCGAATGAGGAAATCACCTGCATGACACCCTTTCCATAGGTCTGTGTTCCGAACAGGACCGCGCGTCCGTTGTCCTTCATCGCAGATGAGAAGATCTCCGCAGAGCTTGCAGTTCCGCCGTTCACAAGGATAGCGACCTCAACATCAGGAGAAACGGTGACTCCGTTATTGGCAACATATGTGACGTTCTTTGACGTGTCCTTATAAGATATTGAGAGAAGGTTTGAGTTGCTTATGAACATGTCCGCAATGCTCAATGTGACATCAACATCTCCTCCGGGATTGTCTCTGAGATCGATTATCAGCTTCTGCATGCCTTGAGAGGCAAGATCCTTCAGGGCATCGCCGATTGCCTTGTATGTGCTGTTGGAGAACTCAAGGATCCTCAGGTAAGCCGTTGTTGTGCCCTCAATCATGTCGTACTCGACTGTCGGGACGGTGATGATCTCCCTTGTCAGTGACAGTGTGAAGGTCGAGTCCCCTCTCTTGATTGTAAGATTTACCGAGGTGCCAGGTGTACCTTTCATCATCTTTGCACATTCGGTGGCCTCTTTTTCATTAACCGGCTCATCATCTATGGCAATGATGTAATCTCCGGCCCTCAATCCGGCCTTCGAGCTTGGTGTGTTCGGGAAAACCTGTGTGATCAGGGCATAGATTGTGGCCTCGTCATCAGGATCCTGGTAATCCACATAGGTCTTTGAGAAATAAATGCCAAGTCCTCCGTAGACACCGGAGACCTCCTCCTGATAGTCATCGGACTCCTCCGCCTTCACATAGTAGGTGTATTTGTCTCCAAGCGCATCAAAGAGGGCCGTGGCCATTGCCTCGTAGACAGCCTCATAGTCGATATCGTAAAGGAAGTTCTGGTCAACGTACTGATACAGCCTCTCCAAAGTGGCCATGTCCCTTGAGATTATCTCAGATCCGGTTGATGAAGAGCCCCTTGTGGAGGTGCTGCTCGGATAAACCGGTTGGGAATTGCGCATCAGGTTCTCAAAGAACTTCTGCTCCTCCGGAGTGCCGTTTGCAAATAGCAGTCCTGCAAACAGAGTCAGGACGATCAATGTCAAAACTATTTTCTTCATACCTGAAATATACTACTTTTTGCCACGTGCGTCTTTCATATGAATGAACCACACAAAAAAAACATAATATGCTATTATTCTTTTTATGCAGATGTATGTTGATTTTCCCAGCTGGATCTCACCCTATGTGGTTCCCTTCCTGCCTGTCAGATGGTATGCGCTCATGTACATCGTGGCATTCACCATCACATACATTCTTTTCAGATACCAGTGCAACCACGGTGAGCTGAACAGGATGTCCGCGGATGACTCCCTGACATTGTTCTGCTACGGAATAGGATTCCTGATCATAGGGGCAAGGGTATTCTCCACCCTTTTCTATGACGGCACCTGGTATTACTGGACACATCCGTGGATGATATTCTGGCCGTTCAGGAACGGCAGGTTCATAGGGCTTCCCGGCATGAGCTATCATGGCGGTGTTGTGGGATGCCTCTTCGGAGGCTGGCTGTTCGCAAGAAAATACAAGTACAGGCTCATGGATGTCGCAGACCATGTGATAGCGGCAATTCCCCTGGGATTCACATTCGGAAGACTAGGAAACTTCATCAACGGCGAGCTCTGGGGCCGTGTCACCACACAGGGAATAGGAATGGTGTTCCCTGATGCTCAGGCCTTCTCCACAGACATAGAGTGGGTCCGTCAGGTCGCCGACAAGGTGGGTATGAGCTATACCTCAGGCTCATTCATCAATCTTCCGCGTCACCCGTCCCAGCTTTACGAGGCTCTTTTCGAAGGCGTTCTGCTCTGGCTGGTGCTCTGGTTCGTAATCAGGCCTCTTGCCGTGAGGCGCAGCTCAAAGAACGGTCCGGGAATAGTAAGCGGTGCTTACTTCATAGGCTACGGTCTTGCACGCTTTGTTATAGAGTATTTCCGTGAGCCGGACAGCCAGCTCGGATTCATCATCGCCCTGGGCAAGGAGACAGAGCCCACCGCCCTGTTCAAGTCAGTCCTGAACATATCCATGGGGCAGATCTTCTGCCTCCTGATGATTCTTGCGGGAATAGCGATGATAATCTTTGCACTTAAGACAAAACCGGTGACATATCCTAAAACCTCAAAGTCAAAGGGAAACAGCAATGCACGTAAACGAAAAGGTTGATGCCCTCAGGGCACAGATGAGAGAAGCAGGCCTCTCTGCCTGGATCATAAACGGAACTGACCCGCATCAGAGCGAGTATGTGTGTGACAGATGGCAGTCAAGACGCTGGATAAGCGGCTTCACTGGCAGCGCAGGTACTGTAGTTGTAACAGAGGACAAGGCCCTGATCTGGGTTGATTCGCGCTACTTCGTACAGTGCGCGGCACAGATTAAAGACACTGTCTTTGAGATGAAAAAGATAGACGGTCCGGAGGCAAGCTCCCCGCTTGCGTTCCTGAAGGAGACTTTCCGCAATAACGAGAAGGTGGGAATCTCAGCTGAGACACTGATGGTCACAGCAAAGGAGCGCTATCAGGAGAACGGGATAAACATCCAGGCAACAGATGATCTTCTGGATGCAATCTGGAAAGACAGGCCAGCAATGCCTGAGAATCCTGTTGAGAAGATGGATAATAGCCTGTGTGGCCAGAGCGCACTTGAAAAAATAAATAAGATAAGGGAAATGGGACATCAGAAGAGCGAGTCCTACCATCTTATTTCAAGTCTGGATGACATTGCCTGGATCCTGAATCTCAGGGGAAGCGACATAGATGACACACCGGTTTTCCTGGCTCATCTTCTGATCGGACCTGACACGGTCAGGCTTTTCACTCCGCAGGCACGCTTCTGCAATGTGAAGCCCGAGTGCTATGAGGTTCTTCCCTATGACAGCATAGCCACAGTCCTCTCAGGACTATCAGATACTGTTATCAGGCTCAACCCTGACAGGATCAACATGAAGATGCAAAATGCCCTGGACAAGGCACACAATGTCCTCATCTCCCGTGGTCGCGAGTACTCAACAGACCTGAAGGCAGCCAAGAATCCGACCGAGCTTGAGGGAATGAGGACAGCTCATATCCTGGACGGAGTTGCCCTGGTGAACTTCCTTGCAATGGTCAAGCGCAATGAGTTTGATTTCACGGAGCTCTCTATTGCTAAGGCGCTCTCAGACGAGAGAGAGCTTGAGGAGGACTACCTTGGTCCGTCATTCTCCACAATTGCAGGCTTTGCCGAGCACGGTGCGGTGGTTCATTACAGTGCCACGGAGGAGACAGACATACCCATTACAGGCAACGGCCTTCTGGTCCTTGATTCAGGCGGACAGTACACCTGCGGTACAACCGACATAACCAGGACCCTCCTGTTCGGAGAGGCCACACAGGAGCAGAAAGAGGACTACACACTTGTCCTTAAGGGGCATCTCGCACTTGCAGCCCAGATATTTCCCAAGGGGACCACAGGCCACCAGCTCGATGCCCTTGCTCACCAGTTCCTCTGGCAGAAAGGCATGGATTATTTCCATGGGACAGGACATGGCGTAGGATACAGGCTGTCTGTCCACGAGGGGCCGCAGCGAATATCCTCAAAACAGGGAACCGGCGAACCTGTCCCGCTTGAGGTTGGCATGGTCATAAGCGATGAGCCCGGCCTCTACAAGGAAGGCAAGCACGGAATAAGGATAGAGAACCTTGTGGCTGTCACAGAGGCAATGAAGACTGAGTTCGGCCAGTTCTACACATTCGAGGTCCTGACCTGCTGCCCCTATGAGAGGGACCTGATAGTCAAGGAAATGCTCACCCCGGATGAGATTGCAATGATCGACGATTACCACAGCTGGGTAAGGGAGATGCTGATAGACATGGTTGATGAGAGCTCAAAGGATTATCTTATCTCAGCAACCGAACCTCTTTGATGGGAGACCACGATGGAAGAGAAAGCCAGAACCGTATATGGGATCGGAAACCCCTTGATAGATGTAATAGTCAATGTCTCTGACAATGACCTCAAGACACTTGGCCTTTACAAGGGGACAATGAATCTGATCAACCTCGAGAAGCGTCTTGAGCTTTCAGATTTCATCAAGGCAAAGAAGGAGCCCACCTTCTCATGCGGAGGCTCCTGCCCCAACACGATCATAACATTGTCTGCACTTGGGATAAGGTCCACTCTTGCAGGTAAGATCGGAAACGACGAGTACGGAACCATCTACCGCGAGAGGCTCACATCCCTCTACGTTCATGACAACCTTGCCGTATCGGACAAGAACGTCACCGGATCCTCAATCATCCTGATCACACCGGATTCAGAGCGCACAATGAACACATACCTGGGCGCAAACAGGGACTTCTGCCCGGACGATGTCATAGAGAGCGAGGTCAGCGGCGCTGATTTCTTCCACTTCACAGGCTACATGTGGGACACACAGAACCAGATGGAGGCCATCCGCAAGACCCTTGCCATAGCAAAGCGCAACAACGTGAGGGTGTCATTTGATATCGCCGACCCGTTTGCCGTAGGCCGTTATCACGATGCCTTTCTTGAGATTATAAAGGACAGCTGTGACATAGTGTTCGCCAACAAGGAAGAGGCTAGGATGCTCTTTGACAACTACGACCCGTATGAATGCTGCAAGACAATGGGAAAGCTCTGCGAGACTGCAATTGTCAAGAACGGCAAGAAAGGCTCATTCATCAGCTACCGCAGGAAAGTTTATGAGATTCCTGTCCAGGGTCCCGCCACTCCTGTAGATACCACAGGAGCCGGAGACACCTATGCATCAGGATTCCTGTACGGGCTCTGCAAAGGCCTGGACATTGAGAGAAGCGGCGCCATAGCATCCTGTCTTGCAGGCCAGATAATAAAAAAAGTCGGGGCGCAGTTCACAGAACAGCAGATCCCCGACCTCATCAAGATGATATCAGTATTCTGATTAGTATCTTTTTCTCTTACAGATAACTCTGACCTGTTTGTAGAGTCCCTCTCCCTCGCTCTTTGTCTCAATGCCTGTGACATCGTTCAGTGCGGTATGGACAAGGCGTCTCTCGTACGGATTCATCGGCTCAAGAAGGCGTGAGCGGCCGGTCTTGCGGACCTGCATTGCAGTGCGGTATGCATTCTTGATGATCTGCTCCTCATGTCTGATCCTGTAGCCTTCGGAGTCAACAATGATCTTTCTCTCGGAGTCGATGTTGCCGGCATAGACATTGGCCAGGACCTGGATGGCATCGAGGTTCTTTCCCTTGCGTCCGATGATGATGTTCGAGGACTCACTTGAGATCTCAAGGTTGACCTTCTTGCCCTTGCGGGAGGAGACAGTGGTCTTTGACTCATATCCCATGCGGGAGATCATTCCGTCTATGAACTCACACACTCTTGTCTCAAGCTCCTGGTTCGGCTCAAGGTCCTCCTCTTCCTCCTGATCAAAGTCCTCTTCCTCAGGAATGAAGGTCTCCTGCTCCTCCTCCGGTGCGGAGTCGATGTGGACACGGATCTTCACGTTGGCCTTCTTGAAAAGTCCCCTGCGTCCGTTGTCCAGGATCTCTACATCGAAATCCTCTCTCTCAATATGAAGTGCCTCAATAGCCTGATTGATGGCGTCCTGCTCTGTTTTTCCTTCGAATTCTCTAGTCATATATTGCCTCTGTATCCTTATTTCTTCTTGTTCTTGTTCTTGGCCTGTCTGGCTCTCTCTTCCTCAAGCTTCTTGAGCTTCTCCTGATACCTGCGAACCGCCTCCGGTTCCTTCTTTGCAGTTGTATCTGCCTTTACAAGAGCGTTGGGATTCTTCTTCATCTTCCTGTTGGTGTAGAACTGCTGGATCATTGAGAGCACGTTCTGTGATGACCAGTAAAGGAGAAGTCCTGACGGTGCACTGTACAGGATGAAGAAGAACAGGATCGGCATTCCGTATGTCATGAACCACATCATGCCCTTGCCCTGGCCTGCACCCTGGTTCTGGCTGCTCTGGGTGTACTTCATGGAGAAGATCATGCTGGCCGTGTACAGGATCGGCAGCAGGTGGATCTCGTTTCCGAGAAGCGGGATGTTGAATCCGAGCGTGGCGATTGTCTCAGGAACCGACAGGTCGGGGATCCAGCCGGGGATGAACATCGCGCCGCGGAGCTCGAAGTGCTTGTTGAGAAGTCCGTACATGGCAATGAGAATCGGGAACTGGATGAGCATCGGCAGACAGCCTCCGAGAGGACTTACGCCGGCCTCCTTGTAGAGGGCAGCTGTCTCCTGGTTCATTTTCTGCGGATTGTCCTTGTACTTCTCCTGTATCTCCTTCATCCTGGGCTGCAGTGCGGCCATCTTTGCTGTGGATTCCGTACCCTTCTTTGTCAGCGGCCAGAACACGATCTTTATGATCAGAGTGACCAGGATGATTCCGACACCATAGTTCGGGATGATCTTATAAAGGAGGTTAAGTATCCACTTGAGGATGTTCTCAAGCCATCCGAGCACTGATCCTCCGTCCATGACGGCATCGAGGTTTGTGTTCCTCAGACCCCATGCGTTGTCCATTCCGCTGTAGTATGAGTTGAGGTATTTCTTCAGCTGAGGACCTGCATAGAAGTATATTGTGTCGCTTGTGGAGGCACCGCTTGCCGGCCTTGACACATAAATGCTGTCAGTCTGCACAACTGAATCAGTTGAGCCCTGGATAGCAGTGTACTTGTATGCCATCGTGTTGTCTGCAGGAAGGGCAACAACAGCAAAATACTTGCCTGTCACGCTCATCCACTGCATCTGTGAGGTTGTCTCGTACTCACCGTTGGTGAACTTGACCATGCTCTTCTTGAGCTTGCCCTTCTTGTTGTAGGAATCAACGTACACCCTTCTGTAGTCGTAGTTATTGTTCTTCATCTGGGTGAATGAAGGACCGACCTGCGGCTCATATGCAAGCGTATATGCATAGCCGTCTGTGTTCAGGCCTGAGAAGCCCTCTCCGCCTACAATGTCAACATTGACTGCGAACAGGTACTCATTGTCCTTGAACTCATATGTCTTGACCATTGTGAAGCTCTGACCTGATGTTGTCTTGTAGCTGTTGGTGAAAATGACCTTGTTGTCCTCAACAACATAGGAGAATGTGTCCAGAATCGGATTTGAGAGATCGTCACCCCAATACATGAGGAATGCATTCTTCCCATCACCACCGTTGAAGATGATGTCGACATGATTGCCGTATGCGTCAGCATGCTCCTTCATCATAAGTGAAGAGATGCTTGCGCCTACAGGGTCAAATGTAATCTCATAGAAATCCGTCTCGAACGTGAATTTCTCTGTTGAGTTTCCAGAGGATTTGGATACTATTGCACTGACCTTCTCCTCTGTGAGCTCAGTGCTGTTTGTTGATGCCTGCGTAGTCTCCGCAGTACTTGCCGCAGCAGTAGTCTGGGAAGTATCGTTTCCGGAGAAAAGTGTGGCCTGGATGAACATGCTGGCTGTGATGACTATCACGACCAGAACAACGGCCAGTATGGTCCTTTTGTCCATTATTAGCTCCTAAAAGAGTCTCATGAGAAGAAGAATCTGTGCCCGGACATTACGAAAAATCAGCTCGCAATGGAGCCGCTTTTCCTAAAGAGATCAATGAGGATATCTTTTTTCTCGCCGAACGTGAGAGTCTTTTCATGAGTCGGATAAACGACAACAGCAAAATCCAGACCAGATGAGATTCTCTCCTGATTGACACGCCAGATTTCCTTGATCTGACGGCGTATGAGATTTCTCTGGACTGAATTACCATAGTGTCTGGCAGGAATGACAATGAGCCTGCTGTACGGAAGATCATTCTGTGCAACAAACAACTTAAAGCAGGAAAGAGAGTACCTTTTTCCTGCTTTGAATAAGTTGTCAATATCTGCCTTTAATCTGATTATCTGCTTCTTAGTAAGGCTTCTTCTCATCAGAAACTGTGAGACTGTGTCTGCCTTTTGCTCTTCTTCTGGCCAATACCAGACGTCCACCCTTTGTTGCCATGCGGGCTCTGAATCCAAACTTTCTGTTTCTCTTAACTTTACTTGGCTGGTAGGTTCTCTTGCCTTTGTAACTCATGGTTTTATCTCCATATAATCGCTTAAAGCGGGATTTTCATTTATTTCAGGACATTCCTGAGCAATTGAGTATAGATTTTAAGAAAGTGTTCGTCAAGTGGTGACTACTCTCGTAACTATTTTCTTCAAATCAAGTTCAGGGAAAACGCCGCTGATGGTCTTCTTAATCTCTCGGCTGTTCAACCTGATGTAAGATGCCCTTGAAGGGTGGTCACAGACAAGGTATATAACCCCATCCTTGAAGCCGGTGCATCTGACATGTCCCTTCAATGAGCTTTCCATCATGTCCGTGATATGCATCATCAGTTGGTTTGCAGGGTCCTTAAGGTCAATGTTATGCCTCTCAAGCACCTGGTCAAAGAATACCTTCCCGGATACCGGATCCTCCGGTGAGAGACGCTGGTAATTGTCCTTTCTCCTAGGCACTGAGGAACCTCCCGTTCTCAACTCTGTACCTTATGGTATCAGAACCGTTGGGATTGAAGAAGGCCCCGAAGTATTTCTCCTCAGGAAGAAATGTGAAGAATGCCTGATTATAATGTCCCAGATATGAAAGGTAACGTGCTCTTTTCTGCGAATCTAACTCTAATAGAACATCATCTATAAGAAATATAGGATTAAGTCCTGTCTTCTGCCTGTAGAACGCCGCCTGGGCAGACCTGAATACAAGAGAGGCAAGACGCATCTGTCCGGTTGACGCACCGTTCACAAACACACCGTTTCTGTCGGTTATGAGGAACCTGTCCCTGTGAGGTCCGCTTGTGGTTGTGCTCATCTTGATGTCCACGTCCCTCTGGTTTGCAAGCCTTATCATTATGTCATCATAGGACTCTGATTCACTCCATGAGGGCCTGTACTTTATCTGTATTCCCCTGTCCTCAAGTGAGACATTGTTGTAGATGTCAGGAAATATAGCTGAGAAAGAGCTGCATACACTGCTTCTTGCCCTCATGATGGGAATGCCGTATCTTGCAAGTTTCTCATCGTAGATGTCCAGAAGCTCATATCTCTGATCCTTTATGGCCGCATTGCGCTGCTTGAGGACTGTCTTGTATCTTCTCAGGTCATCAAAGAACACCGGATCATACATTGTCATTGTCTGGTCAAAGAACTTTCGTCTGTTCTCAGGCTCACCGCGCACGAACTCAATGTCATCGTGTGAGAATACAATGCAGGGAAGACAGTATATGAGCTCTTTCCTGTCCTTTATCTCCTTACCGTCAAGCCTGATGTGCTTTTTACCTTCATTAAATGAGATCTCAGCCTTGCGGTCCAGCTCCTGGGAGTCCTGGAACACAGAGCTGAGATAGAACATGTCTTTTCCGTATGTTATTGTCTCACGCAGGTTCTGTGTCCTGAATGACATGCCATAGCAGAGGATATAGACAGCCTCAAGGAGGTTGGTCTTCCCCTGTCCGTTCTCTCCGGTGAGTATTACCTGTTTTGCTGAGGTTTCAACTTCATGGTCCTGGATGTTCCTGAAACCATCCAGAACCAGCTTGCGTATGAGCATAAATCAGTTCAGGTTCATCGGCATGATGACATGCAGGTAATCCCTCACAGGCTCTGATTTGACGGTGAAAGGTCTTCCCGGCTCACTGAACTCGATTCTGGCCTCTTCTCCGTCCATTACCTTGAGCGGGCTGAGAAGGTATGTGTAGTTCATGGCACATCTCTGCTCCTCACCCTCATATCTGCATTCAATCTCCTCTCTTCCGGCACCTACGTCACTCTCGTCACAGTAGACGGTGAGCTTGTTCTCGCTGAACTCAAGGATGATCTTCTTGTATTTGTTCTCAACAAGAAGTGAAACTCTCTTAAGTGCATCGCTGAGTGTGTTGATGTTCACAATGCAGACCTTTGACTGGTTCTCAGGTATTACACGCCTGTATGCGGGAAAATCATTCTTTATAAGTGATGATGATATTGTGCAGCTTCCGAATCTCAGTGAGATTGAGTTTGCAGCTACATTGATCTCAAAGTCACCCTCTCCGACTGAGAGCTTCCTGATCAGATTGAGGAATCTGCTGGGAATTGTGGCCTTCGGGAAATCAGGGATCTCACCGCTTATCTGCCTGTTGATGTATGAGAGTCTTCTTCCGTCCGTTCCTACCATGACAAGACCTTTTCCGTCCTTCTCAAGCAGGGCTCCGTTCATGGCGTACTTTGACTCATCGTCACTGACTGCGAAGATGACCTGGTTGATCATGTCGGTGAAATCCTTCTGAGATACCTTGAAGTATCCCTCATCACCGAAGCTGAGGCTCGGGAATGCCGATGCCTCAATTGTCCTGAGCTTGAACTCAATTGATGTTCCCTCAGGCTTGATCTTTATCTTGTCATCTGAATCCTCGAAAAGGATGTTGGACTCAGGAAGATTCTTGATGATGTTGAGGAACTTGTCACACACTACAGTCGTGCTTCCGTTCTCAAGACCCTCTACAGTCATCTCAGAGACATAGCTCATCTTCTGGTCAGTTGCCTTTATTGTGAGATTATTGTCCTCAAGCACAAGACAGACGTTGGCATATACTGCAAGAGTGTTTCTCTGTGATGTGAAATCAAGGGCATTTGAGAGTTCCTTGAGTATTGCATTCTTCTGACAGACAAATTTCATGTTCCGCTCCTATCGAGGTATTTATCAATAAATAAAAGAATCTATTTAATCATAGTAATAATAGCACAAAAAATGTTCATGATATAGCAATTCTTTGTGTTGTTTCGTGATATTTTGTGTTGCAATCAACACCATCCTGTTTATAGCATGTGCATAGAAAACAATGGATTTCTGAACTGACATCCATGACACAGGAAACTGACATTTATGAACACCTTATGCACAGGATTGTATTATTTCTTCCTGGCCTCAAGCTTGATCTGTGTCTCGAGCTTCTCGATTATGTTGTTTATCTCTTTCTCGCTTGACTTAAGCCTGGCCTCGACCTTCTGGACATTGTACATTACAGTGGTGTGGTTCTTTCCGCCGAACTCATATCCTATCTCCGTTGTGGAGAAATCCGTGAGCTTTCGGCAGAGGTACATTGCAATCTGCCTGGGAAGGACTATGGACTGGTTCTTGTTTTTTCCTTTTATATCATAAGGGGACACGTTGAAGTAATTTGAGACGGCCTTGATTATCAGGTCTATGGAAATACCGCTTGTGTCATTGTTGGAGCTTATTATGTGCCTGAGCTGCTCCTTGGCTATGTCAAGTGAGATGTCCTTGTTCAGCAGCTGACAGTAGGCTATTAGCTTTGTAAGGCATGATTCCAAAGCCCTGACGTTGCTTGAGATGTTGGATGCTATGTAATCAATGACCTCAGAGCTGAACTCAACGTTTTTCTCCTGGCATTTCTTCCTCAGAATGGCGACCCTTGTCTCGTAATCAGGAGGAAGAAGGTCAATGTTGAGGCCTCTCTCGAACCTGCTTCTGAGACGGTCGGATATGTTCTTTAGCTCCTCTACCGGTCTGTCGCATGTGAACACGATCTGACGTCCGGTGTCGTAAAGGTCATTGAATGTGTTGAACAGCTCGTTCTGGGTCTCGTTCTTGTTCTGCAGGAAGTGGATGTCGTCTATCAGAAGGACCGATACCTTCCTGTACTTGTTCTTGAACTGCTGTGACTTGTTCTCGTTTATGGACTGAATGTACTCATTAGTGAAGTTCTCGGCAGTTACGTAGACTACCTTGAGCTTGGTGTTCTTCCTGATGTAGTTTCCGATGCTCTGTATAAGGTGGGTCTTTCCAAGTCCTACACCTCCGTACAGAAGGCATGGGTTGTATGCTGATCCGGGGTTCTTCGCAATAGCCATGCAGGCGCTGTATGCGAAGCTGCTGTTGTCTCCAGGAACGAATGACTCAAATGTGTATGAAGGGTTGAACATCATGTCTTCGGCAGACTGTCTCGCAGGCTTCTGAGTCTTCTGCTCCTGAGTTTGATTTGATGGCTCACTTTTCTGAGTTTCAGTGGATTTTATTATATTACTCTGATTCTGAGCATCTTTTTTTACCTCAAAAGACACTGTGTACGTAGATTCTCCAAGCTCACTGAGAGTGTTCTCTATGAGCTCCTTGTACACTGCCTCAACCCTGTCCTTGACGAAATTAGAAGGCACATAAAGAGTAACTTTTCCCTTGTCCTCGCCACCGAGGAATATGCGTGTGAACCATGAGGAGAACTCACTTTCGGGCAATGAATTCTTAATCTGGGATATTGTCCTGTTCCAAAGTTCCTCGTTCATAGTCTGATCACCTCGCACAGTCATTAATAATATCTTGTTGATTTGCGCTTTTCAAGGATTAAAACAAGGAGCAAAACAGCTGTATTTTCTTTCAGAGTCCTTGAGTTATTTAACTAAAATATATATTATTATTACTGTTATTTATCTTTAATAATAAGAGGTATACTATTTCATGAATGAAGAGATCATGAACGAAGAGGAAATGAGCAATCTCGCCCACACCTCTGCCCAGTACACCGGAGAGAACATTCAGGTCCTGAAAGGACTGGAAGCTGTCCGTGTAAGACCAGGAATGTACATCGGATCCACAGGTCCTGACGGACTGCACCATCTTGTCTATGAGGTTGTTGATAACTCCATTGATGAGGCGGTGGCCGGTTACTGTGACACCATCCGCATCACAATCGACAAGGGCAACTACGTCACTGTCGAGGATAACGGAAGAGGTATTCCTGTTGACATCCATCCGACAGAGGGAATAAGCACACTTGAGGTCGCGCTCTGCCACCTGCATGCAGGAGGTAAGTTCAACGGAGGAGCCTACAAGGTCTCAGGAGGACTTCACGGAGTCGGTGTCAGTGTCGTAAATGCCCTTTCAGATCATCTGATCGCAATTGTCCACCGCAATCCTGACATGTACATGCAGGAGTACCATTATGGTGAGCCGGTGGAGGCAGTCAAAAAGATCGGATCAACTGAAAAGGTAGGAACCACAATCAAGTTCCATCCTGACACATCCATCATGGAGACTGACAACTTCAGCTTCGGAGTACTGTGCGAGAGATTCAGGGAGCTTGCCTTCCTTAACAAGGGAATAACCATCACTGCCATTGACAACAGGGATGATAATCCTGAGGAGAAGGTCTTCCATTTCGATGGAGGAATCAAGGACTTCGTCTCCTATATCAATGAGAACAAGAAGGTAATCCCTGAGGGAACAGAGCCTATCTACTACTTCGGTGAGAGGTCAAATGACAACGGCGCAGCCATTGTCGAGTTCGCACTGCAGTACAACGACAGGTTTGACGAGAACCTTCACTCATTTGCCAACAACATAAACACACGTGAGGGTGGAAAACACCTGATCGGATTCACAAGCGGCCTTGTGGCGGCATTCAAGAACCAGCTTCAGAACCACCTGAAGGAGCTTGTGGGAAAGAACAAGAGCGCAGAGGCATTCTTTGAGTCAGATGACTTCAAGGAGGGCTTCAACTCAGATGTCCGTGAGGGTCTGAGCGCGGTTGTGTCTGTGAAGATAACCAACCCTCAGTTCGAGGGCCAGACAAAGATGAAGCTGGGAAACTCCTATGTACAGGGTATTGTCTACAGCTTTGTATACCAGAAGCTCAACGATTACTTTGATGAGCATCCGGATCAGATCATGGTCCTGCTTGAGAAGACAATCGCATCCTCCAAGGCAAGGATAGCAGCCAAGAAGGCGCGCGAGAACGCCCGTAAAAAAGGTTCTGTGAGCCTGCCGGGTAAACTTGCACCCTGCACGGAAAAAGATCCTGCACAGTGCGAGATTTTCATCGTTGAGGGAGATTCAGCAGGCGGAAGCGCCAAACAGGGGCGCGACAGAAGGATCCAGGCGATCCTCCCGCTGTGGGGAAAGATGCTCAACGTCGAGAAGACCAGAGAGGACAAGGTAGAGGGAAACGACAAGCTCCAGCCGGTCATCGATTCAATCGGTGCAGGACTCGGAGCCAGCTTCGATGTCACCAAGGCCCGCTACCACAAGGTCATTATCATGGCCGATGCCGATGTCGACGGCTCACATATCAGGACACTGCTTCTGACCTTCTTCTTCAGGTATATGAGACCTCTGATCGATGCGGGCTATGTGTATTTCGCAATGCCGCCCCTCTACAAGATCACCATCAAGGGCAAGGACTTCTACGCCTTCAACGATGATGACAAGGCAACGATCCTGAGGGACCACAACGAGGATGAGTCTGATTCAAAGAACGTCAAGATCCAGCGTTACAAAGGTCTTGGTGAGATGAACCCCGAGCAGCTCTGGGAGACAACCATGAACCCCGAGACAAGGTTCATCGGAAAGGTTCATCTCTCTGATGCGGTTGAGGCAGACCATGTGTTCTCAATGCTCATGGGAGAGGAAGTTGAGCCAAGACGCATCTTCATCGAGCAGAACGCGACTTATGCGCAGATTGATGCATGACGGGAGGTGATGAGATGGATGAAGAAATGAAAGACAGAGTAATAGTCTCAGACCTCTCTGAGGAGATGAAGAAAAGCTATCTCGACTATGCAATGAGCGTCATAGTCAGCCGTGCTCTTCCGGATGTCCGTGACGGCCTGAAGCCTGTTCACAGGAGAATCCTGTATGACATGTATGACCTGGGAATCAAATCCACAGGAAGCTTCAAGAAATGCGCCAGGACAGTCGGAGACGTCCTTGGTAAGTTCCACCCGCATGGAGACGCATCGGTCTATGATGCACTTGTAAGACTCGCACAGGACTTCTCAATGCGTTATCCGGTCATCAAGCCGCAGGGTAACTTCGGTTCAATCGACGGTGACCCACCTGCAGCCTACAGATATACAGAGGCGAAGATGGCCCGCATGGGAGAGCTGATGCTCCAGGACATCGACAAGGACACGGTCAACTTCGTGCCCAACTTCGATGAGTCACTGAAGGAGCCAGAGGTCCTGCCGGCAAGCTTCCCGTTCCTGCTTGCAAACGGAACAAGCGGAATCGCAGTCGGTATGGCAAACAACATGCCGCCGCACAACCTCCGCGAGATCACCGATGCCCTCTGCGCCATGATCGAGAATCCTGAGATATCCGTCCTTGAGCTGATGAACTACATCAAGGGACCGGACTTCCCCACATACGGCAAGATCTGCGGCACAAAGGGAATCAGGGATGCCTTTGAGACAGGCCGCGGAAAGATCGTGCTGCGCGGAGTCTACCATGTCGAGGATCACAAGACTCATGAGTCAATCGTGTTCACCGAGATTCCTTATCAGGTGAATAAATCCGCTCTGGTAAAGAAGATAGATGACCTTCGTAAGGACGACGTACTAAAGGATATCTCAGCAATCAGGGATGAGTCAGGACGTGAGGGAATAAGAATCGTCATAGAGCTCAAGAAGGATGCTGTTCCGGAGATTGCGGTCAACCATCTGTTCCTCAACACGGACCTTCAGATCAACTTCAACGTCAACAACCTGGCTCTTGTCGAGGGCCGTCCGAAGTGCCTGAACCTCAAGCAGATGCTCTACTACTACCTTGAGCACCGCAAGGAGGTCACAACCAGGCGCACAAGATTTGACCTTGCCAAGGCACAGGAGCGTGAGCATATCCTGCTTGGCCTGAAGATCGGTCTTGAGAACATCGACGAGGTCATTGAGATCATCAAGAAGGCTGCCAACAACGATGAGGCTTCCGTCAACCTGCAGGCCAGGTTCGGACTCTCGGACAAACAGGCCAACGCCATCATCCAGATGAGACTCGGACGCCTGAGCCACATGGAGACCCAGCAGATCATCGATGAGCTGAATGAGCTCGAGATCAAGATCGCCTTCTTCAAGGAGCTTCTTGAGGACGAGACAAAGATGCTCAAGGAGGTCGAGAAGGAGATCCGCCAGGTCGGAGAGGAATACGGCGATGACAGGCGCACACAGATTGACTTCCATGAGGTCGACGGTCTTGTGGACAAGGACTTCATCAAGAAAGAGGATGTAGTTGTTGTCATCACAAACAAGGGCTTTGTGAAGCGTGTTCCTGCTGACGAGTACAAGTCACAGGGCCGTGGAGGAAAGGGCGTCAAGGGCGCATCCCTCAGGGATGAGGACTTTGTTGAGCATCTGTTCTCAGCATTCTCACATGACCATATCCTCTTTGTCACAAACTACGGAAAGGCCTATTGTCTCGAGGTCTGGGAGATTCCGGAGGGCCAGAAGGTCGGAAAGGGAGTCAACATCAAGGCCGTGCTGCCCAAGATGGAGGACGGAGAGAGCATCTCTGCAATAATTGACTTCAAGGACTTCGATGAGACAGAGAGCATCCTCATGGCAACCAAGTACGGTGTGGTCAAGCAGGTCAAGCTCAATGACTTCATCAACGCCAGGAAGAACGGAATCAAGGCGATTATCCTTGATGAGGGCGATGCGCTGATCAAGTGTCTGTTCGTCAAGCAGGGCGATGAGGCAATGATTGTGTCCAAGAACGGCAAGGGACTGAGGTTCTCCGTTGACGATGTCAGGATAATGGGAAGAGCAACACACGGTGTAAGAGGCATGAACCTGGCAGACGGAGACGAGATTGTTGGCCTTGTAAAGGTTGAGCCTGACAAGAACATCATATTGGTCACCAACACCGGAAAGGGAAAACAGGTCGAGTTCGACTTCTTCAGGACACATGGCAGAGGCACCATGGGGCAGCTGATCTACAAGCTCTCGGATGATATGTATCTTGTTTCTGTACAAGGAGTTAACGATGATAATGACGTTGTCTGCATCACCAAGAAAGGACAGACAATCCGCACACATGTCAACGGAATTTCCTCACAGGGAAGGAACGCTGGCGGCGTGAATGTGTTCAAGATGAAGACAGATGACGACTACATCGTTGCCATGGCAGTGACTAACTATCAGGAGGATGAGCCTGAGATCACCGAGAACCCGGAAACAGATAATAATACTGATGTTTCCGAAGTCGGAACAAACGAAAATGAGCAGATTTCCGTTAGTTCTGACAACGAAAATGAATAAGATTTTCGAGTGAGAAAATCGCCATTTTTGGCCACGTTATTCTGTTTCTATAAATAGTAACGCACGGCAAAAACCGCATTCTAGCTATCTGGAATGCGGTTTTTTAGTGTCTCCGGAGATTTTCAAAAAATGAACCAAGTAACTTCCGAAAACTTAAAAGACTGATCTGTACTGGTGAGCGGTAACATTGAAAATGTTTCACGTGAAACGTTTCATAAGGTTGAATCTTTTAAAATCTGGATTAGAAATGAAGGTTATGAAATTGAGAAGATCAGTTTTTCCTATGGTGATGAAGATATTGGTTTGGGGAAATAAAAATCCAGGCCGAAGCCTGGATTTGGTTGTAAAAAGAAATGATCAGCGTTTCACGTGAAACATTAATTGTCTTTCTGCATGTCTTCCATTGTAAGGTCAACAACCTCAAGATCCTCGCTGACGTTGTACTTAAGCATACGCTCTACTCCGTTCTTAAGGGTCATCTCAGCCATCATGCAGCCGGCACAGGCTCCTCTGAGCTTAACAAAGACCTTATTGCCTTCCATTCTGACGTAATCAATGTCACCACCGTCATTCTGAAGTGAAGGTCTGACATAATCTATAGCTTCAACCACTTTCTTTTCCAAATCATCCATGGTTTATACTTTCCTCCTGCAGTAAATGTAGAATAAGTATTGGAATAAGTCAATAAAGTGGTGACTTTTGAAATTATATGTTCTATATTAAAAGCATGCAGGCTAAAAAAATCATTTATTTGAATCAAAAAGGTGGTGTCGGAAAGACTACTACTGCTGTGAATGTTGGCTCTGCTCTTGCCAGGGAGGGATATAAGGTCCTTCTAGTTGATCTTGATTCCCAGGGTAATATGTCCAGTTCTGTCTCTGCAGATACTTCAAAACCTGGAATTTATGAGATTTTAGCTGGTGAAGCGGACATTTCTGCTGTACAGACCACTCCTGTGGAGGGATTATACTGTCTGAGCGGTGGAATTAACATGGCTGGTCTTGCTGTAGAGCTTGTAGATGAGGAAGAAAGAGAGTTTTTCCTTAAAAATGCATTAGCTCCATTTGATGATCAGTACGATTTTATATTTGCTGACTGTCCTCCGGCATTGGATCTGGTAACAATGAATGCTCTCTGTTGGGCAAATTACGTTGTAATTCCAATGCAGTGCGAGTATTTTGCCATGGAAGGACTCAATTTGCTGCTTAGAACGGTTAATTCTGTCAAAAAACGCTTGAATCCTGGACTGGAGGTGCTTGGAATTGTCTTCACAATGTATTCAAAGCGTGCAAATCTCAATAACGAAGTTGTAGAAGATATCTCAACATACTTCAAAGAGCTTGTTTTTGACACAAAAATCCCAAGAAATGTGCGTTTAAGTGAGGCACCTTCCCATGGTTTACCCATAAATGCATATGATAACAGCTGTTCCGGCGCAAAAGCGTATGCTGCTCTGGCAAAGGAGGTCTTAAGCCGTGCCTATTAGTAAGAAACATGGCCTTGGAAGAGGCATAAATTCGTTAATTGACGAATATTCCACATATGAAGTGAAAAAACTTGAGGAAACCGGCTCAAAAATCATGGAAATTGATGTTTCCTCAATCAAACCCAATCCAAATCAGCCCAGAAAGACCTTTGATCCAGATGCTTTGATGGATTTAAGCACCTCAATCAAGGCCCAGGGAGTGCTTCAGCCTATCCTTGTGGAGGAAATTGCTGATAATGTCTATGTGATTGTAGCTGGTGAGAGACGTTACAGGGCTGCAAAACTTGCCGGATTGAAGAAAATCCCGTGTATTGTCAGAACTTTCTCTGATCTTCAGAGAATGGAAATCTCTCTCATAGAGAACATCCAGAGAGAGAACCTGAACCCTGTCGAAGAGGCTCGTGCTTTCTCGTATCTCCTTACACAGGCAGGAATTAAGCAGGAAGAACTGGCTCAGAGAGTCGGTAAGGGACGCTCTACCATCACCAACAGCCTGAGACTTCTGAACCTTCCGGAGAAGATGCTTGAGGGCCTTGAGAAGGGTTATATTACTTCCGGACATGCAAGAGCTCTTCTCAGTGTTGATAATCCTGCGGACCAGGAGGTTTTGTTCTCAAAGATCATCTCAGAGGATCTTTCTGTCCGTCAGGCTGAGGCTCTTGCCAACGAGCTCAATAACGGCAAACGTGCGATCAATACTCTTCCGATTAAGGAAGAAAAGCCTTCTGCCAGCGTAAAATCACCTGAGATCCTCTCAATTGAGGAGAAGTTCCTCTCTGCCACAGGCTGCAGGGTTGAGATCAAGGGAAAGTACCGCAACGGTGTGATAAAGAAAGGTAAGATCCTTATCCCGTTCACCTCTGAGGAGGAGCTTGAGAGGATCTACCAGATGCTCGCTCCTGGTGCCGACCTGTACGAGTGATTTTAGATAATTACTTATAATATAAGGAGTTAAATATATGAGTTATAAAGATACTGACGGCCTTTATGCCGTAATAGATACCCAGAAAGGTGACATTGTCATCAAACTGGAATACAAGAAGGTCCCCATGACAGTCGCTAACTTTGTAGGACTTGTCGAGGGTGAGCTCAACATTGAGGATCCTGGTGAGAACTTCTATGAGGGCCTTAATTTCCACAGGGTGATCGATAATTTCATGATTCAGGGCGGCTGTCCCAAGGGTGACGGAACCGGAGGACCCGGTTATTCATTCCCGGATGAGTTCGATCCGTCGCTTCGTCATGATGGTCCTGGTGTCCTGAGCATGGCAAATGCAGGTCCAGGAACAAACGGAAGCCAGTTCTTCATCACACATGTAAAGACACCGTGGCTGAACGACAAGCATTCTGTTTTCGGACGCGTTGTTGAGGGCCAGGATGTGGTTAATTCCATCCGCCAGGGCGATAAGATCAACACCATCAGGATTGAGAGAATAGGCGATGAGGCCAAGAAATTCGTAGTCACAAAGCAGATTTTCTCAGACCTTGTTGAGAACGCAGCCAAGAGGGCCATGGAGAGGCGCAGGGCAGAGATAGAGAAGGTTGAGAATGAGATTGCAAACCGCTGGCCGAACACCGTTAAGACCCCCAGCGGACTGCAGTATGTGGTGCTTAAGAAAGGCGACGGAAAGAAGTGTCCAAAGTATGGTCAGACAGTGACCGTGCACTATACCGGAACCCTTCTGGACGGCAGGATGTTTGACTCATCCGTACATCGTGGACAGCCTGCTTCCTTCAAGATCGGACAGGTTATTGAGGGCTGGAACGAGGCTCTTCAGACAATGTCAAAGGGTGAGAAGAGAACCCTCATAATTCCGCCTGAGCTCGGCTATGGAGTCCATGGCTATCCGGGAATCATCCCGCCTGACTCATACCTGATTTTCGACGTCGAATTACTTGATTTCTGATTTGTAAGCAAGCCTTACAATTAAAAACAACAGAAAAAACCTGCAGCATTCCGTTGCAGGTTTTTCTATATCTGTACTATCCTATAGAAGACCCTGATTGCAAGGTTAGTAAGGAGTAATTACTATGAAGGCCACAACCCAGTTCATCTGTTCCCAGTGTGGATACGTCAGTTCCAAATGGCTTGGACGTTGTCCTGACTGCGGTTCATGGAATTCCTTTACAGAAGAGAAGATAGAGGATAAGAAAACAGTTAGTAAGGACTCCTTACAATATAGCTCAACAGCTCTTTCAGATGTCCCTTATGAGACAGAGTTCCGGTTTGAGAGCGGAATCTCGGAGCTTGACCGTGTCCTTGGCGGAGGCATTGTCAGGGCCAGTTCCGTACTTGTCGGCGGAGAGCCGGGAATAGGAAAATCGACGCTGCTCCTGCAGGTCGTTGCAGGCTGTGCGTCAAGAAGAAAGGTCCTCTATGTTTCCGGTGAGGAGAGTGCCAGCCTGGTACGTCAGAGGGCCGAGAGACTGGGCCTTGATCTTGGAAGCATCAACATATTCTGCGACACAAAACTTGAGAAGATCCTGTCTGTCATAAAGGCGGAGAAACCGCAGATCGCGGTCATCGACTCGCTCCAGACTCTGGCAACCGATGAGCTTTCTTCCGTGGCAGGATCGGTGACTCAGATCCGCAACTGCTGCATGGAGATTGTGAGCCTCTGCAAGGCCGTCGGGACCTCTGTCTTCTTCATAGGCCATGTGACAAAGGAGGGCACTCTTGCAGGACCCAAGATCATAGAGCACATGGTGGACACGGTCCTTTATTTCGAGCAGGCGTCCATGGGCGTCAGGCTCATCAGGGCGGCCAAGAACCGCTTCGGTTCGGTGGATGAGATCGGAATCTTCACCATGACAAGCGAGGGCCTTGAGGGCGTTAAGGACCCGGCCAGCTTCTTCATCTCCGAGCGTAAGGAGGCTACCCTGCCTCCGGGCATCGCTTACACAGCCATAACAGAGGGAACCAGGACGTTCCTGGTGGAGATCCAAGCCCTGATAGTTGAGGCCAAATCAGGCTACAGCCGCGTGTATTCTGACAAGATAGACTCATCACGCGTCCTCCGCGTCTGTGCCATATTGGAGCGCCACGCCGGAATCAGGCTCACAGACAAGGACATCTACGTCAATGTTGCCGGAGGAATCCGAGTGAACGAGGTCTCTGTAGAACTTGCCCTTGCCCTGGCACTGTGGTCCGCATACAGCGAGACAAACCTTCCTGCCAAGATGGTGAGCTTCGGAGAGCTCTCGCTTGCAGGAGAGGTCCGTCCTGTCAATTATGGTGACAGACGCCTCAAGGCCGCTTCGGAGATGGGCTTTGACAAGGCCATGGTCCCGTCCAGCATGAGCTTTGAGAAGAACAACATCCTCCTGAAGCGATGTCAGAAGGTACGCGATGCGTTCACAATGAAAGGTTGAACACGTCACTTTATTATTTGAAGCTGAAATAATGAGGAAATAATCCTGTCATCCTGATAAGATGCATTTATGGATTATTGAATAAGTCAGCTTCTTTCATAATCGTGATATGGCTTCCTTTGTTGTTAAAGTCAATTGCCTTTTTCACTTTTGTTCCATATGTGCCGTTTGAATACGCTTCGCATTCCATATCTCCAACAATAAGGATATCGAGTTTCTTTTTTACATTGTCCTCAATGATTCCTCCTTTATTTTTGATATATTCAGCAACAGCGGATTTCTGACCATATTTGAAATTGCCACTCAGACAAACAGTTTTTCCTTCAATAGAATCCAGAGAAGATCGTAGTTGTTCAACGGGATTAAGAATTGCATTGATTTCTCTATGAAGAAACTCACTTTCTTCTTTTGTTACCTTACCATCTTCCAAAACATCTTCAATCATAGAGAAGAGTTTGTCATATGGAAAATGCCCTTTTAGGAAAGAATTGTTGTATAACCAATTTTGAAGTTGACTGCATTCAGTTTTGGATACTTCACCATCAGAGATTATTCCTCTAAGAATGCCATCAAGAATCTGAGTGGCGGTTGTTTCCGGGGAGGCTTTTATTGTGGAGTAGTAGTCTGCAACTATTGTATTGATTTCGTTCTTTTCGGCTTCAGTTAAATATCCGTCACTAAGCGCTTCATCTATGTAGCAGACTAAACGTTTTACTTCTGCCACTTCAAGTATTGATGTGTTTTCTCTTTTCCATTCGGTAAGAAATGCTCTCTCTTCATCTGAAATGATATTATCGGCCATAATGCCTTTGACTATTCCAAAGTAATCTGTAATTGCTTTGCGGATTACAGGACTTGATGCATATGAACTAAATGTAAAATCTGTAGATGGTGCAAATTTGCGGAGATAGTGTTCAAGATCAAATGGACTTAATCGCATCAAGTTATTAAGAACATCCTTGCAGGCACAAGCATCATCAAAAGCGTCGTGTGCTTTTTCAATATCAATCTTAAAATAGTTACACAGAGAGCTAAGCCCATAGCCATCAATATAACATGGTGGAATTACATCCTTGGCTATTTCTAGTGTATCAATATAGTTAATTTCAGGAATGTCTATGTTATAGCGTATGAGAGTTTTTTCTAATGCATTAAGATCTGCATTAGAGACGTTATGTCCTATTACAACAGCGTTTGTGAAACAATGTGAAATACTATTCCATACTTCTGGAAATGTCTTTTCCGACATAACCTTTTCTTTTGTTATTCCATGTACTCCAGTGCAAAAAGAATCAAATCCATCTTCAGGATTAACATAGATATTCTGCTCTGGGAAAAAGGGTTCACCTGTTGAATAATCTTCACAGACAAGTCCTATTTGGCAAATTGATTTGTTTGTACTGTTTGCCCATTCAACATCAAAGTATGAAACGTTTTTTATCATTCGAAACCTCTTAATTTGAGTATAAAATACATTTCCAAAGAGTAAAAAGATAAAATGATTCAAGGACTTGGTTTTTGGCGATTATTGAGTTTTTAATAAAATATAATTAGCCGAAGACCTTGAGCATGATGGGGAAGAATACGAATGTTCCCAGGATGCTTCCCAGACTTGTTGTGAAGAAGATCATAAATGCATGAAGGACTTTGTTCCTGAACCAGCCCTTGAAGCTTGAGATGTCATCAGAAAGGCTCTCAAAGTCCTTGACCGCAGGCTTTCTCAGTGTGGCCTCTGCAATTCCGGTGAAGACTCCTACACCGATAGCAGGGTTTAGAACGGCAACTGGCGCCGTGATTGCGGCAACAAGCCAGTTCAGAGGATGTGCGTTTGACAGGATGCTGAAAAGCACGGTTGATGCGGCGTTGGTTCCGGCCCAGATGAGGAAGTATCTCAGACTCTCATGGAAGCCGTTGGCTATTCCGACCCAGACGATAATCGCAACAAGGGCAATTGGGACCAGCCAGCCAATGATCTTTCCAGCCTTGGATGGCTTTGGCACCTTTGAGATCTCAGTCAGGTCCGTTGAGAGCTCTCCTTTCTCAAGGCGCTCGATTGTCTTTATGATTCCGTTGGCATGACCTGCACCGATTACAGCCACCTTCTTGTGACCAGGGGCCTGCATGATGTTAGTGGCAAGATAGCGGTCGCGCTCGTCAATCAGGGCCTCCTTGGCGCCGGGAAGCTCCTTGGCAAGCTCGTTCATCATCTCCTGAAGCGTATCGGACTTCTTGAGCTCCTCAAGCTCCTCTGGCTTGAACTCTTCCTTGTCAAAGGCACTTGAGAGAAGTGTTCCGATGAGCTTTGCCTTGTTCCAGAGGTTGCTCTTTGCCCATGCGCGCTTGAGGGTGGTGGCGATCTCACGGTCGCAGAAAGAGTAGGGTATTCCCTTCTCCTCGGCGATGCGGCTTGCGCCTATGATCTCCTCTCCGGGAGCTGAGCCTGTCTGGTTTCCCATCTTCTTCTGGAAAGATGCCAGTGCAGTGTTCGCAAGGACCAGGAAGGTCTTGCCTTCCTTGAAGACCTTGGTCAGGTTCATGTTGGCATAGCTCTGCTCCTTGGTCTTGCTCTCGTAGCGGCCCTTGTCAAGCTCGAGGCAGATGTGGTCCGGCTGCTCCTCGTCTATTACGCGGCGAACCTCATCAACGCTGTCCTGTGACACATGAGCGGTTCCGACAAGGATGATCTCATCCCCGTTCTCAAGGAAAATCTTGTTCACTGTATCACTGACATGCTCTGATCTCACAACGGCCTCCGATTGCACTAGAAGAAATATACCCGCTAAAGAGGAAGTAATCAACAAAGTATTCAGTTTTCCGTCCATTTGATATATCTTCAATCTCATGGAAACGGAACGCATCACAGAAGGAATCAGCTACAAGCTAAGACGCAACAGGGGGCAGCGCAACCTCAGGCTTCGCATAGACCCCTCAGGTGGTGTTGTTGTTAGCGCTCCGTACCATGCCCCCAACAAAGAGATCGATGACTTTGTCAGCCGCAGCAGGAGCTGGATAGAGAAGCAGGTGGGAAAGGTGGCGGTGCACACCTACCAGACCGGTGATTTCGTGCCGTATCTCGGGGAGAAGAAGGCACTTGTGGTCATTGAGGGAAAGAAGGCCTCATATGACATTGTTGATGATAAAATCATCATAACCGCAAGAAAATGTGCCATTGAATCTGTGAAGAAAACCATCAAGCGCCTCTATGTTGAGACATTGGAGGACATCCTCTCAGAGCGTGTCACGTACTGGTGCGACCAGCTTGAGATCGACATCCCGGACTTCGGGGTCAACCGCGCGAAAGGCAAGTGGGGTGTCTGTTATCCGGCCGAGAAGCGCCTTTATCTGAGCTACATGAGCGCGACTCTTCCACCGTATCTGATTGACATGACGGTCCTTCACGAGGTCTGCCATCTGGTGTACAGCGGACATGGAAAAGCATTCTGGAACCTGATGGAGAGCCAGATGCCGGATATAGAGGAAAGAAAAAGGGACCTCAAGGAGCTTGTGAGCTCCGGCTGGTCCCTTAACATCGTCTGAATCCGAATTATCTGATAATAGACAGAAGATGCCTTATGAAATCGTAGGTTCTCTCTGATGAGCTGACTGACAGCCTCTCTTCTGTGGAGTGGATGTCGTACATCTGAGGTCCGATGGACACGCTGTCCATTCCAGGGCATCTGCTGTTTATGACACTGCACTCAAGGCCTGCATGGATGGCTGTGACAATCGCCTTGTTTCCCGTCTGCTGCTCATAAGCCTCGGCACAGAACTTTGCCAGCTTGGACTCCGGATCAGGGTTCCATGAAGGGTAGGCATCGCCTGTGGCGCACTCAATTCCAAAGCTCTCGAAGACGGTCTTGATAATGTTCACAAGATAATACTTGGCGCTGTCAATGTTGCTTCTGACGCTTACCTGGGTGTTGAGCTTTCCGTCAACAAGCCTTGCAATTGCCAGATTGTCCGATGTCTCGACAATGCCCGGTATTGCCTTGCTCATGGTGAACACCCCGTGAGGGCATGCGAACAGGGCCTTGATGACAATCAGTGAGGTCTCTTCATCAAGGGCGTACTCATATCTTACGGCACCATGGTGAGAGCACTTCTTCTCCAGTGTCAGCCCCGGCTCCTCATATTTGTTCTCTTCCCTTACAATGTTGAAGGTCTCCACGATTTTTTCCACCGCATCGTGCTTGATGTTCTCAGGCACGCAGATTGAGCAGCTTGCGGAGGAGGGGATTACGTTT
>JAEEGF011916104.1_pt1 | contig 27045 bp, 23 predicted proteins | sample 9134171 | NCBI WGS metagenome assembly JAEEGF01 (sample SAMN16246542, study PRJNA631951) | gut metagenome | biome: gut microbiome; feature: rumen; material: AP-attached | host: Bos | place: Iran: Karaj | collected 2018-10 | reverse complement strand
TGCGGACCGGATTATTGTCGGTTTTCATGATCTTCGCCATTTCGGTGCTCAATTTATCCGGATGTAATACGGATCCCGTAAAAGATGGAAAATCCGGGCATATGCCGGCATTACTTTACAGTATGCCGCTTGACTATGCCACACAGTTTTCCGTTGATTATTACGAAAACGGATATAAACTGCTTTCTTTTGCGAACGGAGACAGAATTTTTATCGTTCCCGACGGAGCGGATATCCCATCGGGTCTTGACGCCGGAACAAAAATACTGCACTGTCCCGTCAGCAATATTTACCTTGCCGCCACATCGGCAATGAGCCTTTTTGATTCTCTCGAAATACTTGATGTGATCAGGCTCTCAGGCACTCAGGCAGACGGCTGGTATATAGACAACGCAAAAAAAGCAATGGTAGAAGGTAAAATCGTATACGCAGGCAAATACAATCAGCCTGACTACGAGCTTATTACCTCCGAAAAATGCCCTCTGGCAGTCGAGTCGATGATGATAGGTCATGCATCCGATATAAAAGAGCAGCTTGAAAACCTCGGAATTGTTGTTCTCACCGATCAGTCGAGCAATGAACCGCATCCTCTCGGTCGCGCGGAATGGATAAAACTATACGGCGCGATATTCGATAAGGAAGATATCGCCGAGAATGCATTCGGAGAACAGAAAAAATACCTCGATGATATTTCTCTGAAGAAAACGACCGATAAGACCGTTGCATTTTTCTATGTCAGCTCCTCCGGCAGAATTGTTGTAAGAAAAAGCGAGGACTATGTCAGCAAAATGATCTCCCTTGCGGGCGGCAGATATGCTTTCTCGGAAATAGGGGATAACACAACAAAAACATCTTCTGTTACCATCGATCCCGAGGCGTTTTACGCATCCGCGCACAATGCCGATATTCTGATATATAATTCCACAATAGGCAGCGAGATCGGCTCTGTTGAGGAGCTTATTGAAAAATGTGAGCTCCTTTCCGATTTTGATGCCGTAAAAAACGGAAACGTATGGTGCACTCAGAAAAATATGTACCAGGAAACTACGTCGCTCGGCGCTATGATAAACAGTTTTTACGAAATTTTTTCCGATGATTCCGGCAATCTTGAAGAAGTACCTTATTTATTTAAATTAAAATAACAAAAGAACAAAACAAAGGAAATTAAAATGAAAAAAAGCAATCTTAAAGCAATTTCATTGCTTCTTGCGGTCGTAATGCTTTTAACAGTATTTGCCGCTTGCTCAAACAATGATTCAAAACCCGAAAACACTGATAACACAACCGAACAGTCCCAGCAGAATGAGCAAACCGAAGAAAACTATGACGGCAAACTCGTATTCGATCATTCAATGGAACTCAAATATGCAAAATGTTTCTCCGTTGATTACTATAAGGGCGGATACAAGCTTATAAAGCTTGTTGACGATTCCGCAATTCTCGTTGTTCCCGAAGGAATGAGCGTTCCGGCAGATAAACCCGAAAACGCAGTCGTTCTTCAGCAGCCCGTATCAAACATTCTTGTTTCATCCACACCCGTCACATCTCTTATAAACTCCATCGGCGCGCTTGATTCCATATCTCTTACAACATACGATGCCGATTCGTGGTATATTGACGATGTAAAGCAGGCTATTCTCGACGGCAAGATCACCTATATCGGCGATTATAAAGCTCCGGACTATGAAATGATCACTGCTGCCGGCACAACTTTCGCATTTTTCTCAACAATGCTCACCGACGATGTCAAAGAGCAGCTTCAGAATATAGGCGTAGACGTTATTCTTGACCAGTCTGCTCAGGAAGATCATCCTCTCGCAAGAGTTGAATGGGCAAAGCTTTACGGTGCGATCTTCAATAAAGAGAAAAATGCCGAAACTGTGTTCAATACACAGGCAAACTATGTTGACGAGCTCTCAAAACTTGAAAAAACAGGCAAAACCGTCGCTATGTTCTATATAACGTCAAAAGGTGTTCTCTATGCAAGAAATGCTGATGACTACATGGCAAAAATGATAGCTCTTGCAGGCGGCGATTATGTTCTTTCCGATGTCGGAGTCGGTGAGACCGGAACCGTAAAAATGGAAATGGAAGCATTTTTCGACAAAGCAAAAGATGCCGACTATATAGTATATATATGGTCAATGGGCGGAAAACCCGAAACTCTTGCCGCATTTACCGAAAGAGCTGAGATCCTCAGCGATATGAAAGCAGTAAAAGAAGGAAATGTATGGTGCACAACACCCGATTATTTCCAGATTCAAAACACGATAGGCAGTATGATAAACGATATCAGACTTATGATGGATGCAGATGCTTCGACCGATAATCTGACCTATCTGTTCCGTCTTAAATAATGGGCGCTCTCAATAAAAACAATAATACGAATACCATGCGGTTCTGCATGGTATTCGTGTCATTTATAATTCTGTATATTCTTGCCGTTTTCTGGAATATTATGAGCGGAAGCGTCAATATTTCAGTCTCTGAGATGGCAGATATTATATTTAAGGGCGACGCGACAAACTCCGTTGCTTACAACGTGATCTGGAAGATCCGTCTTCCGAGACTCATGCTTGCTTCTCTTCTGGGAGGCGCACTTTCGCTTTCCGGATTTCTTATTCAAACATTTTTCAGAAATCCCATCGCAGGTCCGTTTGTTCTCGGTATATCGTCGGGAGCAAAAATGTTCCTTGCCGTCGTTACGATTGCAATGAACGGTTTTTTCAGCAGTATGCCGCTTTCTGTTACGGTTATAGCGTCTTTTGTGGGATCATTGCTGTCAATGCTGCTCGTTCTTCTTTTTACCGGCAGAGTTAAAAATATGTCAATGCTTCTTGTTATCGGTATAATGATAAGTTACATATGCTCCGCCGTAACTGACTTGCTGATAAACTTCGCGAATGAATCGGATATCGTAAATCTTACGCACTGGTCTCTCGGCAGCTTTTCAGCGGCGTCATGGCAGGATGTGAAAATATCCGCTTTTATAATCATTCCGGCATTTATCGCTATTTTCTGTTTTTCAAAGCCGATGTTCGCATATTCTCTCGGAGAAGAATATGCTCAAAGTCTTGGGCTTAACGTAAAGCTTTTCAGAGTTTTTCTCGTTATCGCCACAGGCATTCTTTCCGCATGTGTCGTTTCGTTTGCAGGACCGATTTCATTCGTCGGCATTGCGGTCCCTCATATAGCAAGAATGGTTCTTAAAACATCAAAGCCCATAATAATGATCCCCGCAACGTTTTTGCTCGGCGCGTTTTTCTGCGTTATCTGCGATCTTGCCGCAAGAATGCTTTTTTCGCCTACGGAGCTTTCGATCAGCACCGTTACAAGCGTTATCGGAGCGCCGATAGTTATCTGGCTGATGATATCAAGGAGAAAAAATGGAAACTGATAAGGAAAACACACGACTGAAGACTGACGTTGTTATTGAAAAAAAATACGATCAGCACGGCATTCCAAAACTTGAAATGAATTCCGCCACCGTCGGATATAATGGTGTACCTTTGATCTCCGATATCAATATTTCGGTAGAAAAAGGGGAGATAGTATCTCTTATAGGACCAAACGGAGCAGGCAAATCGACCATTCTTAAAAGTATCACGCGCCACCTTGCAATGATTGCCGGCACAGTTTATATAGACGGCAAAAATATGCGTGTAATGAACGGAAGAGAAACGGCTCTAAAAATGTCAGTCATGCTTACAGATCGACTGAAGCCGGATCTTATGACCTGCCGGGAACTCGTATCAGCAGGGCGCTATCCTTACACGGGCGGGTTCGGACTTCTTTCTCAGAAAGATAAGGATATAATCGAAAGATCTCTCGCTCGTGTAAACGCATTGGATATTGCCGATAAAGAGATCACTGCAATAAGCGACGGTCAGCGCCAGCGCGTTTTGCTCGCAAGGGCGCTTTGTCAGGAACCTGAAATAATCGTTCTTGACGAGCCTACATCCTATCTTGACATTCGAAATAAAATAGAGCTTCTCGATATCCTTTCGGAAATGGCAAAAAAAGAAAAAATAGCCGTTATCATGAGTCTTCATGAGATAGATCTCGCCGAAAGGATCTCCGATAAGATCGTATGTGTGAAGGGCGACCGTATATATTCATACGGCACAGCGTCGGAGATTTTTTCGGATACGAATATCGCGTCTCTTTACAATATTAAAAAAGGGCACTTTAATGCTCTTTTAGGCAGTATAGAGCTCAAAAAACCTCAGGGCAAAATAAAATGCTTTGTCGTTGGCGGCAACGGCACAGGTATTCCTTTTTACCGCGCATTGCAGAAAAAAGGAACGGCATTTGCGGCAGGCATTCTTCAAAAAAACGATATCGACTCTGCTGTCGCTCTCGCCTTGGCGTCGGAAATAGTTTTTTCGGAGGCATTCTGCCCCATTACGCCCGACCAGGTTTGCAGAGCAAAGCAGCTTATCGATTCCGTTGAATTTCTTGCGGACTGCGGATGTGAAACGGGAGAATACAACAAAGAAAATTCGGCACTTATCGATTACGCAAAAAATACGGGAAAGCATATTCTGAAATCTCCCGAAGAAATTGCGGAGGCGATTTTATGACTCAGCCCCGTGTGCTTATTGCCGGTACTTCAAGCTCAAGCGGAAAAACGACTGCAGTCTGTGCGCTCCTGTCTCTTTTGAAACGCAGAAAAACATCCGTCAGATCTTTCAAATGCGGGCCTGATTATATCGATCCGATGTTTCACAGATCCGTGATAGGCATAAAGTGCTCTAATCTTGATCCTTTTTTTTGTGATGATGATCTTCTCAGATATCTTCTTTGCGAAAACGCCGCAGGAAACCTTGCCGTAATAGAAGGTGTTATGGGATATTATGACGGAACGGGTGCTGTAGGCTCTGACAACAGCACATACTCCGTCGCATTAAAAACAGATACACCGGTTATTATCGTCGTTAACGCTAAGGGAGCTTCGTCTTCACTTTTAGCTGTGGTCGAAGGATTTATCAACTATCTCCCGAACAGCAATATCCGAGGCGTTCTTTTCAACAGAATGTCCCCGATGAACTACAAATACGTGTGTTCTCTTATGAAAATGCACTTTCGTGATTCTGTAATTCCCGTAGGGTATATCCCCGAACTTCCCGATGAGTGCCTTTTCCCTTCAAGGCACCTCGGTCTTGTAACTGCTTCCGAAATAAAGGATTTGCAGAAAAAACTTGATAAAATAACCGATATATGTGAAAATACCATAGACATAGATGCTGCCCTTTCCATTGCAGATAAAGCAGAAAAGCTCAACTACACGTCTCCGACGGTTCCGGCGCATGAAAAGATCAGGATCGCAGCGGCGTTTGATTCGGCTTTTTGCTTTTATTACAGCGATACTTTTGATCTGCTTAAAAAAATGGGAGCGGAAATAACGTTTTTTTCACCTCTGAAAAACGAACCTGTTCCGCAGAATGCAAACGGACTCCTGCTGGGCGGCGGTTATCCTGAGCTTTATGCCGACATCCTTGAAAAAAATGAAATATCCAAAAACAGTGTCTTAAACAGTATTGAAAGCGGTATGCCCGCAATAGCCGAATGCGGCGGATTTCAATATCTCGGAAAGACTATAGACGGGAAAAAAATGTGCGGATTTTTTGACAGCGAGAGCTTTTCTGCAAACAAACTCGTCAGATTCGGCTATAATACCATAACATCCGAAAAAGACGGCATTTTCGGCAAAAAAGGGACGTCCTTCAAAACTCACGAATTTCATTACTGGGACAGCACATTAAACGGAGACAGCTTTACTGCCGTAAAACCAAACGGCAAAAGCTGGAAATGCGCCTTTACCACAGATACGCTTTATGCAGGGTATCCTCATCTGTATCTTTGGTCAAACCTGCCTGCGGCAAATAATTTTTATAATAAATGCCTGGAATACAAGGAGAGAAAAATATGATCATCAACGACCCTAACGATATAGAAAAACGAAGCATGGAAATAATTGAGAGCGAACTAAAAATCGACATTCCCGACGAAAATAAGGCAGTAGTTAAAAGGGTCATACACTGCACGGCAGATTTCGATTACGCTGTCAACCTGCAGTTTTCCGAAAATGCCGTAAAAAAAGCACTGGAAGCGCTGAAAAACGGCTGTACTATAGTTACGGATACTCAAATGGCAAAAGCAGGCATCAATAAGCCTGCCGCAGAGAAACTCGGATGCAGCGTTTTATGCTATATGAGTGATCCCGATGTCGCTGCCGCCGCAAAAGAGCACGGAGGAACGCGTGCTGCAGCTTCTATGGAAAAAGCCTCATCGCTTGGCAGCAATGTTATTTTTGCGATCGGTAATGCGCCTACTGCTTTACTTAAACTTAAAGAACTTGCAGATGAAGGCAGAATATCTCCGAAACTTATTATCGGCGTTCCGGTAGGCTTCGTAAACATTACAGAATCAAAAGAGGCGATCATGACTACTGATATCCCGTATATCGTTGCAAAGGGTCGCAAGGGCGGTTCAAATGTCGCCGCGGCGATCGTCAATGCACTGATGTATCAGCTCACAAGATAATGGACAGTTTTATCACAAAAAACGGAAAACGTCTTCGCAGAGGATATACCACCGGTTCGTGCGCAGCCGCTGCCGCAAAAGCCGCAGCTATCATGCTCTTTGAAAACAGACAGCTCGATAAGGTATATCTTTTAACGCCGAACGGAACGGGTCTTTATATCACTGTTCACGATATCGTCAGAGATAAGAATACCGTTTCATGTTCAGTCGTAAAAGACAGCGGAGACGACCCGGATATTACGAACGGAATAAAAGTATTCGCAAAAGTCGAAAAAAAAGGCGGAAAAAACGAGATCACCGTCTGCGGCGGAGAAGGCGTCGGGGTAGTAACTAAACCGGGGCTCGACCAGCCTGTAGGCAATCACGCGATCAATTCCACACCGAGAAGAATGATCAGTGAAGAGCTTTTAAAAGTCTGTGAAGATAACGGATATAACGGCGGGCTGACTGTAACGATATCTGTTCCCGACGGTGTAAAGATCGCTGAAAAAACATTTAATCCGAGGCTCGGCATAATCGGCGGTATCTCTGTTCTCGGAACTACAGGTATCGTTGAACCCATGAGCGACGACGCCGTAGTCGAAACGATACGTACCGAGCTGTCTCTTCGCAGAGCGGAAGGAAAAACATCTGTATTGCTTGCGCCCGGTAATTACGCGATGGATTTTATCAGGGACGAGCTTCATATGAACGCCGACATAGCAGTTACAACGTCAAATTTTATCGGTGACGCGCTTGATCTTGCTTCGGAGAAAGGGTTTGCGTACGCACTTCTTGCGGGGCATGTCGGAAAGTTCATAAAGCTTGCCGGCGGATTATTCAACACTCATTCAAGATGGGGCGACTGCCGTGCGGAAATATTTGCCGCACACGCTGCAATGAACGGCGCAGATGCGGAAACCGTAAAACAGATCATGCATAGCGCGATGACGGACGATATGATATCGATCACCGAAAAAGCGGGTATTTACGAAAATGTCATGCGAAGTGTCATGGCAAAAATAGATGACAACATATCGCATCGCCAGCTCGGTAAAATGAAAACAGGCGTTATCATGTTTTCAAAAACATACAGCTCACTAGGCACAACTCCTGAAGCTGATAAAATACTCGAAATCATTCGAAAGGAATACGCATAATGGTACATATTGTCGGAGCAGGCTGCGGAGCGCCGGATCTGATTACTCTTCGCGGAAAAAAACATCTCGAAAATGCCGATGTTATCATATACGCCGGATCGCTTGTCAACGCCGAACTCCTTTCTTTTGCAAAAAAAGAGTGCGAGATTTACGACAGCGCAAAAATGACCCTTGAAGAAATAATCGATGTGATCGTTGCCGCTGAAAGCGAAAACAAAACGACCGTGCGCCTTCACACGGGAGATCCGTCCCTTTACGGCGCAATAGGCGAGCAGATACGCGAATTTGGCAGACACGGTATAGAATACGATATCACACCCGGTGTAAGTTCTTTTTCGGGTGCAGCGTCTTCGCTGAAAACCGAATATACTCTTCCGGATGTGTCTCAAACAGTTATTATAACACGAGCATCGGGCAATACGTCGGTTCCAGATTCGGAAAATCTCGCTTCACTTGCTAAACACCGCGCAACAATGGTCCTCTTTCTCAGCACAGGTCTTCTCGATAAGGTGACAAAAGAACTTATTGAAGGCGGATACTCTCCCGATACTCCCGCCGCCATAGTGTATAAGGCTACATGGCAGGACGAAAAAGTGCTTCGATGCACCGTTTCAACGCTTAAAAAAACGGCAGAAGAAAACAGAATAACAAAAACCGCGCTTATAACAGTAGGCGATTTCCTGACAAGTGATTTTTCAAGATCACATCTTTATGACCCTGATTTTTCAACAGAATTCCGTGAGGCTAAAAAGTGAATGTAAGTATTTTCTGCTATTCCGAATCAGGTTCCCGTATCGCAAAGGATCTTTGCGATATGTTTGGGCTTTCATACAGATCCGTACACTCAATAGAAAAATTTGCGTCCAAATACGGCTTTGTATCGCACAAAAGTATTGCTGCGGATATTGAACCGATTTTTAACGCAGGCGGCGCGCTTATTTTTATAGGCGCATGCGGAATTGCAGTGCGAACAATAGCCCCTTACGTGAAAAGCAAAACGACCGATCCTGCTGTTATAGTTATAGACGATCAGAAAAAATTCGTCATTCCGATTCTGTCGGGTCATATCGGCGGCGCAAATGAACTGGCAAGAAAAATCGCTGAAAATACAGGTTCTCTTGCCGTGATCACGACCGCTACGGACGGAGCGAGCAGATTTTCATGTGATTCATGGGCTTTTACGCATAACTGCACTCTTTCTTCAATGAAAACAGCAAAAGATGTGTCTGCAGCAATTCTCGAAAGCGATATTCCCGTTTCCTCTGAATTTCCGTTGCCGAAATCTCTCCCGTCAGGGCTTTTCCCCGGCAATAACGGTGAAACAGGTATTTATATCGGTATAAAAAAGGCATCTCCGTATTCAAATACTTTACGTATTATACCAAGAGTCCTTACGGTCGGTATAGGCTGCAGAAAAGGCGCAAAAAAGGAAGATATATCATGTGCAGTCAGAACAGTATTTGAGAAAGCAGGGTTGGAGTTAAGAGCAGTAAAGCGCATTGCTTCCATAGATGTGAAAAAAAATGAAGAGGGGCTTCTCTCTTTTTCGGAGGAATTGAAAGTTCCGGCGGTTTTTTTCAGCGCTGATGAGCTAAACTCGGTCAAAGGCGATTTTGAAGATTCGGAATTCGTAAAAAAAACTGTCGGTACGGGAAATGTCTGCGAACGTTCCGCTGCGCTTGCAGGCGGCAGAATTATAATCAGGAAAACAGTTGAAAACAGCGTTACGGTTGCAGTTGCGCAATGTGATTGGGAGGTCTTATTTTGAAAAAAATATACGTGGTCGGTATAGGCGCAGGAAATTATGAAGGAATGACGGTCGGCGCCGTCAGAACACTCGAAAAAGTTGATGTAATAGTGGGATACACAGTATATATCGACCTTATAAAACCTTTTTTTGCCGACAAATCGTTTATATCCACTCCAATGATGAAAGAGACCGAGAGGTGCAGGATCGCGCTTGAAAAAGCGGCTGAAGGAAAGACCGTTGCCATGATATGTTCAGGCGATGCGGGAATTTACGGTATGGCGTCACCGATCCTCGAGCTGGCGGAAGAATACGGAGTTGAAACCGAGATCATTGCAGGAGTTACGGCAGCATCCTCCGGCGCAGCGCTTCTTGGTTCTCCCGTAACATGCGATTTTGCCGTTATCAGTCTTTCTGATCTTCTCACCCCATACGAAACAATAATGAACAGAATTGAAAACATTGCAAAAGCCGATATGTGCATGGTTATTTATAATCCGTCAAGCCGCAAACGTTTGGATTATATGCAGCGCGTGTGCGAGATAATTCTTAAATATTGTTCTTCAAACACTGTACGCGGCATCTGCCGCAATATAGGCAGAGATGGACAGGATTACGAAATAACTACTCTGTCTGAACTGACAACAAAGGAAATTGATATGTTCACGACTGTATTTATAGGCAATTCAACAACAAAAGTCGTTGACGGCAGAATGGTTACGCCTCGGGGATACAGTTATGAAAAATAAGATCTGTGTATTTGCCGGCACTACCGAAGGCAGGCGTATAGCTGAGATTTTAAACGGTGCGGCTGATATTACCGTATGCGTCGCAACAGAATACGGAGAAGTTCTTCTTGACCATATAAACGGAATAACCGTCCATACGGGAAGACTCGACGAGGCCGAAATGGAAATTTTTTTTAAAAACAACGATTTCGAACTCATTATCGACGCAACTCACCCGTATGCTGTAATAGCAACGAATAATATCCGCCTTGCCGCAGAAAAATGCGGCGTCAGACTTATGCGGATATTGCGCAGTGTCGAAACCCATGAAGCGAACGCCGTTTATGTGTCATCGGTTACTGAGGCAAGAGATTATCTTGCAAACAGAGAGGGCAATATCCTTCTTACAACAGGTTCAAAAGAGCTTTCTTCTTATGTCGGGCTCGATATGCAAAAAGTCTGGGCGCGCGTTTTGCCGTCCCATGCTTCGCTTGATTTGTGTGTAAAAGCCGGCATTCCTTCATCTCACATCATAGCGGCTCAGGGACCGTTTTCGTATGATATAAATCTTGCGCAGCTCAGAATGATAAATGCAGAATATCTTGTTACAAAAGCATCCGGAACAAGCGGAGGATATGAGGAAAAAATAAAGGCGGCGCTTGATCTCGGCGCAGTTCCCGTTATTATCGGAGAACCGCCTCAGGATTGCGGATACACTCTTGATGAGGCGATCAAAGAACTTGAAAAAGAATACGATATTCAAAAAAGAGTTATCAACATAATCGGCATGGGGCCCGGCAGCGAAAATCTTCTTACGGTTGAAGCAAAAAACGCATTGAGCGAATGCGATGCGATAATAGGGGCAAAATCAGTCGTGAACGGAATATCTGTCAGAAAACCGGTCTTTTTCGAGTTTTTGCCCGAAAAAATCATGGCTGTTTTAGCAAACAATCCCTCTCTCCGTAAAATTGCCGTAATTATGCGCGGTGATACAGGCTTTTTCAGCGGGACAAAAAAAATTACAGATGCTTTCCGTAACGAATGTGTCCGCATATTTCCGGGCATTTCGTCAGTTTCCGTTTTTGCCGCGAAACTCGGCATTAACTGGGATGACGCCGCTCTTGTGAGCATGCACGGACGTTATCACAATATCGTTCATACAGTCCGTGTAAACAAAAAAACGGTCGTTCTTGCGGGCGGGAGCAATTCTGCGGACGTAATATTAAAAAAATTGTTTGACTACGGATTCAGCTCCATGAATGCGGCGGTAGGAGAAAAGCTTACATACGAAGATGAAAAAATATCTGTCGGCACTGTCGGCGAACTGAAAGACAAAAAATATGACGATTTGTCTCTTGTATATATTGAAAATCCCGAACCGCAAAATATAATGCGTATAGGAATTGACGACTCTGAATTCATTCGGGGCGATGTTCCTATGACAAAATCCGAGGTGCGCGCCGTTTCGCTCGCCGAGCTCTCGCTTTCGTCAGACTCCGTTGTCTGGGATGTCGGGGCAGGGACCGGGTCGGTTTCCGTTGAATGTGCTCTTTGCGCATTTGGCGGAACGGTTTATGCTGTCGAAAAAGAAGAGGATGCCGTAAATCTCATCAGCCGGAACAAAATAAAATTCTATGCCGACAATATAGAAATAATAAAAGGAAAAGCGCCGGATGTCCTTTCCGGTCTGCCGTCGCCAACACATGTATTTATCGGCGGCAGCGGCGGAACACTTTGCGAAACAATAAAAACAGTCCTTCAAAAAAATAAAGAAGCAAAAATAGTCGTCAATACCGTTACTCTTGAATCGTTGCATGAAGCATATGAATGCGCCGAAAAGTTCGGATTCAGAGATTTCAGGTGTATATCTGTCAATATTTCCCGCAGCCGGAAGATCGGCAGATACAATATGATGTGCGCGCAGAATCCCGTAACGGTTTTTGTGATGCAGGGAGGAGAAAACTGTGATTAAACTGCTTATTCTTCAAACTGCGGCGATTATAGTGGGATTTATAATCGATTTTTTTGTCGGTGACCCTTATTCCATCCCTCATCCTGTCGTCTATATAGGCAAATGGATATCTTTTTTTGATAAAAAATTCCGCTGCGGAAAACCGAAGAGCGATTTCCGATACGGTGTCGTTACGGTTTTGCTTGTAACTGCAATATCAACGGTGATTCCCGCATCAGTTTTACTTGCGGCATGGTTTATTCATCCCGTTTTGTATTTTGTGATCAACTGTATAATGTGCTGGCAGCTTCTCGCGGCAAGACAGCTTGTAAAAGAAAGCATGAAGGTTTGCGGCGAACTGAAAAAGAGAGATATCGAAGCGGCAAGAAAAGCTGTTTCATATATTGTCGGAAGAGATACTGACGTTCTCGATAAAAACGGTATTTGCAGAGCGGCTGTCGAAACGGTTGCCGAAAATACATCGGACGGCGTAATAGCTCCCCTTATCTGGATATTTCTTTTCGGCGCAGTCGGCGGATTTTTTTACAAATCCGTCAATACCATGGACTCCATGATAGGATATAAAAACGAAAAATATCTTTATTTCGGCAGAGCTGCGGCAAAAACCGACGATTTCTGCAATTTTATTCCTTCAAGGATATCTGCTTTTCTTATGATTGCAGCATGTCCGTTTTGCAAACTTGATATGAAAAACGCATACAGGATCTTTTGCCGCGACAGAATGAAACATGCAAGTCCCAATTCAGCGCAGACCGAATCAGTTTGCGCCGGTGCCCTCGGTGTCCGTCTGGCAGGAGACGCGGTTTACGGTGGGGTAGTGCATAAAAAGGAGTATATAGGCGATTTTTCGCGTGAAATTGAACCTGACGACATAAAAAAAACAGGCAACCTTATGTATGCGGCATCTTTTATCATGCTTCTTGTCGGAGTGATCCTGAGAACGGCGGTGATCCTGCTTTGCTTATAAACAAAACAAATCCTCACGGAGGGGATATTTACAACAACAGAGTGTTGTATGATTTTTCATCAAACCTCAATCCCTCAGGCATGCCGGATGCCGTAAAAAAAGCGGTCGCAGAATCGGCAGAACTCAGCTTGCGTTATCCCGATGCGTATTGTCACAAGCTCAGAAAAAAAATCGCAAAGTCGGAAAATATACCGTATGAACGTATCATATGCGGCAACGGTGCCGCCGAGCTGATCTATTCGTATGCGTATTCTTTAAACAAAGATCAGCCTGCGCTGATAATCTCTCCTACATTTTGCGAATATGAAAATGCGCTCAAAGCAGCAGGTATCGAAACAAAACATCTGATCCTTTCGGAAGATAACGGATTTTGCCTGACCGAAGAGCTTATACCGGATGATCTTTCGGAATACTGCGCCGTTTTTGTCTGTTCTCCGAATAATCCAACGGGAATGACGGTAAAAAATGAAATTATCGTTAAACTTTGTAATTTATCCGCCCGTATTTTTGCGGATCTTTGTTTCCTTGATCTGTCAGACTGCCCGGATTTATATGATATTCCGGCGCTGATCGAAAAATATCCCGGACTTACAGTTTTGAAGGCTTTTACGAAAAACTATTCAATGGCAGGCATAAGGCTTGGTTATGCCATGTGTTCAGACATTGCTTTTCTTGAAAAAATGTCCGAAAAAACACAGTGCTGGAATGTCTCCGCAACAGCTCAGCAGGCAGGTGTCGCGGCACTGGACTGTGTTGAATGGCTCAACTCTTCCGTGAAAATGATAAAAGAGGAAAGAAAGCGTGTTTTTGAAGCAGTTTCATCAGTCGGAATAAAAGTGTTCCGTGGAAAAGCCAATTTTCTTCTGCTTCATTCCGAACTCGATCTTAAAACACTGCTCCTGAAAAAGGGAATACTTATACGTGACTGTTCCAATTATATCGGTTTGTCAAAAGGATATTACCGCATAGCGATAAGAAAGAAAGAAGAAAACGATATACTTATATCTGCTCTGAAAGAGGTCGTCGAATGAAAAAAGCAAAACCCGTTATGATACAGGGAACAATGTCCAATGCGGGCAAAAGTCTCATCTGCGCTGCTCTATGCCGTATTTTTAAACAGGACGGATACCGTGTAGCGCCATTTAAATCCCAGAATATGGCGCTGAATTCCTTTATTACCGAAGAAGGACTTGAAATGGGGCGCGCTCAGGTCGTTCAGGCTGAAGCTGCAGGTATCAAACCGTCAGTTCTTATGAACCCGATTCTGCTCAAGCCAACTACCGACGTCGGATCGCAGGTCATTGTCAACGGTGAAGTCCGGGGCAATATGAAAGCATCCGATTATTTCAGGTATAAAAAACAGCTTATACCCGATATAATGAATGCATACCGCAAACTTGAATCGGAAAACGATATTATCGTTATAGAAGGGGCTGGAAGTCCTGCCGAGATCAACCTCAAGACCGATGACATAGTCAACATGGGTATGGCAAAAATGGCAAAGGCTCCGGTCCTTCTTGTCGGTGATATCGACAGGGGAGGTGTGTTCGCTCAGCTTTACGGCACTGTTGCCCTGCTCGATAAAGATGAGAGAGATATGATCAAAGCAACCGTGATCAACAAGTTCAGGGGCGATAAAACTATCCTTGCTCCGGGCCTTGATATGCTTTACGATCTCGTTAAAATTCCGTGCGCAGGCGTAGTGCCGTATGTGCATGTTGATATAGACGATGAAGACAGCCTCAGCGAACGTCTTTCTGCGGGAATGAGAAAAGAAATCGATATAGCGGTCGTTCTTCTTCCGAGAATATCGAATTTTACCGATTTTTCGCCTTTTTCACGGTTTTCTGGCGTGTCTCTCAGATATGTAAAAAATCTTTTCGAGTTAGGTTCTCCGGATATGATCATAATTCCGGGAACAAAATCAACGATGTCCGATCTGAAATGGATGAGACAAAACGGCATGGAGGCTGAGATACTGAAAAAAGCATCCCGCGGTACTCCCGTTTTCGGTATCTGCGGCGGGCTTCAGATGCTCGGAAGAAAAATATCGGATCCTTTCAATACCGAGGGCGGCGGTGAGATAAACGGAATGTCGCTTCTTGATATCGAAACCGTATTTGCAGAGCAGAAAACAAGAACTCAGACAGACGGTGTGTTTGAAGGGGTAAAAGGCATTTTCGGCTCGCTGAACGGACTGCATTTCCGAGGATACGAAATCCATATGGGGCAAAGCACGAATGCGTCTGCCGTTATTCAGAACGGCAATGTATACGGCAGTTATATTCACGGTATTTTTGACGAAAACGATATAGCTGAATCAATAGTCAGGGCGCTTTACAAAAACAGAGGCATCGAATTTAATGAAAACGCGGTTTTTGACATCCGTTCATATCGCGAATCGCAGTATGATATCCTTGCGTCTGCGGTCCGCGAAGCAATGGATATGGATCTGATATACAAAATACTGGAGGAAGGTATATGATACATCTGTATTACGGCAACGGCAAAGGTAAAACAACCGCCGCGTGCGGACTTGCAGTTCGCGCCGCGGGAAGCGGCATGAAAGTGTTGTTCACTCAGTTTTTCAAAAACGGAAAATCATCCGAAATAAGCGTTCTTTCTTCGCTGAATAATATAAAATGCCTTTTCCCCGCCTCATGCTTCGGAAGATATAAAAACATGACGGATGAACAGAAAGAAGAAACCAAAAAAATATACGGCAGTTTATTGTCCGAAATAACCGAAAAAGCAGCTGATTTTGGCATGATAGTCCTTGACGAAGCGATCTCCGCCTACAATTACGGTATCATTCCGCACGATGTATTAAAAGAATTTCTCAGCAGAGAAAAAAACAGATGCGAAATAGTATTAACAGGCAGAAATCCTTCCGAAGAACTCCTGGACCTCGCAGATTACGCCACGGAAATGCGTAAAGAAAAACATCCTTTCGACAAAGGCATAAAGGCAAGAAAAGGAATAGAATTTTAAATATGAAGATCAGCGATCATTCTGAAAACGAATTGCAGAATATTATACATTCGATAAAAAACGCCGATAAAGAGGCAATGAAAAGCGCAAGAGAAAGACAGGATAAACTTGCAAAGCCTCCTCGCAGCCTCGGCAGACTGGAAGATCTTTCCGTTCAGCTAGCCGGAATTACCGGAAACGTAAAAAACGAGTTCAAAAATAAATATATTCTTGTTTTTTGCGCGGATAACGGGGTAGTTGAGGAGGGTGTTGCAAGTGCGCCTCAGTCAGTCACCGTCGCACAGGCGGTAAATATGACAAAAGGAAAAACAGGCGTTGCAGTGCTTGCAAAAAAGTTCGGCTGTATTTTAAAGGTATTCGACGTCGGTATCAATTCAGAGATCCGCGATCCCGCCGTTATCCCTGCGAAAATTGGCTACGGAACACGAAATATATGCAAATCCGCAGCTATGACGCATGATGAAGCTTTAAAGGCACTTTTCACGGGCATTGAATCTGTAAAAGGATCTGCCGGGGAAGGCGCAGATATAATAGGCATCGGCGAGATGGGAATAGGCAATACGACCACATCGTCTGCTGTCCTTGCGGTGCTGTCCCAAAAGCCCGTAAAAGAAATAACAGGCCGCGGAGCTGGTATCACGGACGATTCATATTATAAAAAACTGTCGGTGATAGAAACTTCGATCGCACTCAACAAACCGAACAAAAACGATATCATTGATATCATTTCCAAGGTAGGCGGATTTGATATCGCGGCAATGACAGGAGCGTTCATCGGCGCTGCTCAAATGAGACTGCCTGTTGTTATTGACGGATTCATATCCGCTGTTGCCGCCTTATGTGCATACAGATTGTGTCCCGCGGTAAAAGATTATCTTATCCCGTCCCATGCGTCGTTTGAGATCGGATATAACGTTGCGATGAATGAACTCGGCATTGCGCCTCTTTTTGATCTCGGTATGCGACTCGGAGAGGGGAGCGGATGTCCCATTTCGATGATGATGGTCGATGCCGCATGCGCCGTAATAAACGATATGGCTACGTTTGACGAGGCAGCTATCAACGATTCGTATCTGGATACTATAAGAAATACCGATGCTTTTACCGTGAGAGGAGAATAATAATGAACGTTTTTATCTCAGGCGGCTGCAAAAACGGCAAATCAGGCTTTGCTCAGGATATCGTGGTAAGGCTTTCAGCAAACAGACCGAGATATTATGTTGCAACAATGGTCCCGTATGACGAAGAAGACCGCAAACGTATCGCGCTTCATATCAGTGACAGGGCAGATCTCGGCTTTACAACGCTCGAAACAGCGCGAGATATCTCTTCATGCCTTACAAAAGCGGAAAAAAACGGGACGTTTTTGATTGACAGTGTTACTGCGCTTCTTCTGAATGAAATGTTTCCCGATACTCATTCGGGCAATGCGGACGAACATGCGCTGCAAAGATGTATTGACGGACTTCTGAAAATTACCGAAAATGCAGAAAATGCGGTTTTTGTATCCGATTATATTTATTCCGATGCGATAAGATACGACTCCTTTACCGAAAATTACAGAAAATCTCTTGCCGCAATAGATAAAGCTCTCGCAAAGGCATGTGATACCGTGATAGAGCTTTGCGCCGGCAATGTTATATTTCACAAGGGGAGGATCGAACTGTGAAGAAATATCTGAATGCATTTTTTATGTGTTTTACTATGTTCTGCGCCATTCCAAGTCCTTTTCATAACTGGGACGAGGAATCGAGACCGCTTATGACTCTTTTCCTTCCTTTTGTCGGAGCATGGATAGGGCTTTTATGGGCATTGGCAGCATTCGCAATATCATATTTCAATATCCCTCTTCTCGTAGGGGCGATCATTCTCACCGCATTTCCTGTCATTATTACAGGCGGTATGCATATGGACGGGTATCTTGATGTTGTTGACGCAGTAAAATCATGGCGGGACATTGAAGAAAAAAGACGGATACTTAAAGATCCGCATGTCGGTTCATTTGCCGTTATTTCGGCAGTGATCATGATATTGGCGCAATTCGCGCTCTTTGCTTCTGCCCGAGACACGGTAAACCCGTTTGCGCTTATCATTATACCGACAGTTTCACGGTGTATGGCGGCTATATGCGTCACGTTGTTAAGACCGTTGTCTGTAAGCGAATATTCGGGAGCATACAGAAAAGGAATAAAAAAATCACACATAGTTTTTCTGTTCATTCTTTTCGCTGTTACAGTAGCCGCAGGCTTCTTTTTTCTGGGAAAATACGGTTTTGCGTCTCTTGCGGTATCCGCAGGATATCTTCTTTCCCTTTTTCGGGCTTTTCGCTCGCTTGACGGCATGTCCGGAGATATTTCCGGCTATTCTCTCGTTTTCGGTGAGCTTTGCGGAATAGCCGTTTACGCTTTGATATAGGAGGACAGAATAATGGATTTAATAATCGGCGGCGCTTACCAGGGTAAGCTTGAATATGCAAAAAATAAATATAAACTTGATGATTCCGATATTTATACCTGCTCTGAAAACGAAACGTTATCTTTTGACAGAAAATGTATAAACGCCATTCAGGAATATACGCTTTATTGCGTTAAAAATTCCGTTGATGCCGTCGGCGAGTTCAAGGCAAACAGGGAAAAGTGGCAAAACAGCGTTCTTATATGCGATGATATTTTTTGCGGCGTTGTTCCTCTGGGAGCGGATATGCGCGCATGGCGCGAAACAACCGGTCGCCTCTGTGCATATCTCTCATCTCAGGCAGACACCGTTGAAAGGATTTTTTGCGGACTGGAGCAGAAACTGAAATGAAACTTATTCTTATGCGCCACGGAAAAACCGAGGCAAACGAAAAAAGGCTGTATTGCGGAAAAACAGATATATCACTTTCGGATAAAGGGAAAAATGAGCTTCTGCAGAAAAAAACCGAAGTTCAATTCCCGGATATTTCCGGTATGAGCGTTATCACAAGCGGAATGAAACGATGCGAAGAAACTCTTTACGTTATTTACGGAATCGTTCCTCACTCTGCGGATGCTTCATTTTGCGAAATGGATTTCGGAAAATTTGAAATGCGCTCGTATGATGAAATGAAAAACGATCAGGAATACATCGCATGGATAAGCGGCGACAACGAAGCAAACGTTACGCCCGGCGGCGAAAGCGGTAATATGATGAAAAAGCGTGTTCTTGAAGGACTTCAAAGGATATTATCATCAAAAACCGATACTTTTCTTGTAACGCACGGCGGAGTTATTGCTGATATAATGGAATTTCTTTTCAGCAGCGAAAAGAAAAACCGATACGAATGGCAGCCACAGGCAGGCGGAGGCTATATTTTAGATATCACAGGGAACGGTAATTCATATAAACCATTTTAAAAAAATCCTCTTTTGCATAAATCAGCAAAAGAGGATTTTCTGTCATTTTTAAATATCAGACGATCATAAAATCAGACTGGAGCGGCAGATCGCTTGAACTTCTGCCAACCATCACTCTCATCTGTCCGGGTTCAACCACCCACTCAAATTTCGGGTTCAGCGTTCTGAAAGCAAGAGTGCCGAGCTCTATTTCCACACGCTTTGTTTCTCCCGCCTTTATAGCAACTCTTTCAAAACCTTTCAGCTCAAGATCGGGTTTTACAACTGATGCAAAGTAGTCCCGAACATAAACCTGTGCTACTTCTTCTCCGTCTGCATTACCCGTATTCGTAACATTGAAAGATACCTTCAGAGTTTCGTCGGTTTTGATTTCAGTTTTGGAAAGCTGCAGATCGGAATACTCAAAAGTTGTATAAGAAATACCGTAACCGAACGGGAAAAGAGGCTCTCTGTCTATTCCCTCAACGTATCTCTTGCAGCCTGCGGGTCGCTTGCTGTAATATACGGGTATCTGACCGAGATGCTTCGGAAAAGATATCGGAAGTCTTCCTGCCGGATTTATTTTTCCGAAAAGAACGTCTGCGATCGCACGTCCTCCGAGTTCTCCCGCAAAAAATGCCTGAACGATTGCCGGTATATGCTCGTTTTCCCACATCAGCGTCAACGGACGTCCGCTCTGTAAAACAAGAACAACAGGCGTTCCCGTTTCATAGATAGCTTTCAGAAATTCAGGCTGTTTTCCCGGAAGATTGAGATCGCATCTGTCAAAGTTTTCTCCCGTTGTGATCTGCGGGCAGTCGCCTAACGATACTATCGCAACATCTGCACCTTTTACGGCATTTAATGCTTCATTGATATCCGCGGTTTTTTTCTGCCAGCCTAAAAGGACCTGAGGTCCGCGTTCATCGTTTCTGTATTCTATTCTTATTTTATAATCTTTTTTCTCGAATTTGAACGGAACGAGCGAATCGCCCTTTTTGTCGCCCCATGCATCGATTATGAGCTCATCGTCTATCCAGAGTTTTATGCTGTCCTTGCAATAAAATCCGATATACGCATCTTCATCATACGGAAATGCGATCGTTCCGGTCCATATCGCAGAGAATCGCGAATCAACGCAATCTGCAACTTTATTGGCAATGAAACTGAATTCTATGCAACGTTCATTAACTTCAAGAACAGGTTTTCCTACAGGTGCATCGGGATTGTTGAAGTATTGACCCTTAAGTTCTTTGAACCATTCATCCGGTATCCTTTCAAGAGTAAGATCCTTAAATTCGCAACCCTTTGCATATACAACTTCGGTCTCGTCACCGACTATCTCCTTAACTGAACTTAAAAGGGTGATTTTATCGTATCCCGAACTGTCAACAGTGTAATCGCCGAAATTCAGCTTGTCTGCAGTCGGACCTACTACCGCTATTTTTTTCAATCCTTTTTTCAGAGGCAGAAGACCGTTTTCGTTTTTCAGCAGAGTGACTGATTTAGCCGCAATACGGTATGCAAGGTCTTTGTGGGCGTCACAGTGGAAAACTTTTTCTTCAAGGCTTTCATCTATATACGGATTTTCGAAAAGACCGAGATCGAACTTAACTCTCAGCACTCTCGCAACGGCTGTATCAAGAGTTTCCTGTGCGATTATTCCTTTTTTGACCAGATCAACTATTGTTCCCTGATAAAACTCATTTGTAAAGTCGTAAAGCTGAACATCCGTTCCGGCTTCAAGAGCCATCTTTATCGCGTCTTCTTTCGTCGCAGCAACTTTATGTTCTTCGTGAAGCATCGAAATAGCGCACATATCCGAGCGGACAAATCCTCGCATACCCCACTGGTCTCTCAGAACATCTGTAAGAAGTTCATGGTCCGAGGGGAGGGGCTGACCGTCTACTGAACTGTAAGAGCACATAACGTTGTATGCCCCGGCATCCTTGACCGCTGCTTCAAAAACAGGCTGACAGTATTCAAAAACCTCATGCCTTCCCATTGCTGCGGGAGCGCAGTTATGACCGCCTATCGGCGCACCGTATGCAGTGTAGTGCTTGAGTCCGGCGGCAACTTTGTCGGGCTTTGATATGTCGTCACCCTGCATTCCTCTGACTATATAGTAAGCAAATCTTGAAGAGTGGTAGGTATCTTCCCCGAAGTTTTCTTCCGTTCTGCCCCACCTTGGCTCTCTCGCAAGATCACATACGGGATTCCATGTTTCCTGAATACCGCAGGCTCTTGCCTCTCTTGCTATAGCGGCGCCCATCTCTTCGCCGAGCGAAGGATCAAAGGTTGAACCGAGCGCGATCTGCTGCGGAAAAACAGTTGCGCCTATTTTGCCGTAGCCGTGAAGAGCTTCTTCGCAGCAAAGGAACGGAATGCCCAGTCTCGTTTCGTTTACCGCATAGTGCTGTAAATCATTATACAGTTTTGCGTTGCTTTCTCTTAACTGGATTATTCCGTACGGATTGTCTCCCATTGCTTTTTTCAGATTTTCATAATTAAGAACAAGCTTTCCGGTTTTCTGATCTTTTCTCGTGATACCTGAAGCCCAGTATGCATTAACATCGGGCGAATATGATTCGTCTATCTGTCTTGCTTTTTCTTCAAGAGTCATTCTTGAGATCAAGTCGGCAATTCTTTCTTCAACAGGTAAAGAACTGTCTTTGTATTTTATCATTATCGTTTCTTCTCCTTTTTTTTCTAAATGATAGCATATTATTCTTTTTTTGTCAAGAAAAAAATCTGATCAATATTTTGTCTGATTGCCTTAAAAAATTGTCTGTGAACAGCTTGCTCCCAAAGTATACTATTGATTCGGGTTGACAATTTCCTTAAATTGCGCTATATTATTAATGAAAGATGAACAGAAAAAATGATATGTATTCCGAGCTTTTGAAAAGGAGCAATAAAATGAAAAAGATGGCTGTAATCTTGCTGATCGTAATGTTTTTTCTTTCCGCATGCGGAACAAATGAGGTCGAACTCGTTCCCGAATACGATATTCCATCAGATTCTACCGATCTTGGCGGCTTCACTTTGGACTGGGGCTTTTCAATGAGCGTATACAGTGAGAATACTGATAATGTGTTCGGCTATATCCCCGGAACGGAGTTCGCCGACACGGTGACTGCACGGAAAAAACAGGTCGAAAACAACCTGAACTGCAAAATATCCGTTTTTAACGATTCAAATTCATCGGTTATCCGTTCAAAGCTGAATGCCGCGATAGCCGGCGGCGCTCATCTTTTCGACCTTGCAACTGCAGACAGCAGCGCGATCTCTCCGTTCGCGAGAGCAGGCTCTCTTTACGGACTCACATCGCTTCTCGATGTGGAAAACACAGATAAATGGGGCACTCCAAGCATGCTTATGCCAATGCTATGGAAAGATGACCTTTACGGGGTTCTGCCTTTTGCATGGCCAAATCTCCTCTACTCCTTTGCCGGTCATATTATTGCGGTAAATGAAAGTATAATAACAAGATTGGGCGAGCCTGATCCGAGGGAATATGTTGAAGCTCTTGAATGGACCTGGGATAAATTTGAAGAATGCCTCGAAAAATATGCATATCAGGAATCTGACAGAACGGTATACGCGTTTCAGAGCCATCCGGATTATTTCGCAATGAATATGTCGCTTTCAAATGGGGTTTCCATGGTATATGCCGAGGACGGAGATGTATCTGTCGGAATATACACAGAGGCGGGGAGAGAGGCTCTTGAACGCGCACAGGAAATATATCTTCGCAACGGAAAGCCATATATCCATCCGAGCGATACAACGGCAAGCGGGGAGCTGCTTGCAAACGGAGAAACCGTTATGATATCTACAGGTCACGGAAGTCTGATATCAACGGCAGGTTCGATCCTATATGTTATGGATAATGTCGGCGTTCTTCCGTTTCCTCAGGGACCAAGGGCAACGCCCGGTGTTTATCCGTCATATTACCAGCAGATCCCGTATGTTACAACGATCCCTATAACATCAAACGATCCTCAGGCTGCCGCAGTGATTTTATCTGCGATGTATGAACCGTTCGAAGGACTTGAAAATAAAGATGCGATCGCAGATTACATGAATAAACAGATATTCTTTGATGACCGGGATGCGTATATCATTATAAATATGATCGAGCATACAGAATACAATTATTTCTGGGAAGGCGGAAGAGACGGCATAGCTAACGTTATTTCGAGCGGCAAACCTGTATCGTATGTTCTTGAATCCTACGAATCTGCATATCAGCAGCTGATCGAAAATTATATTTATCCTCAGTATCTCGGAAGAGTAGCGGTTTACGGAAAGTAAAATCCTCATCTTATTGTGCGTTTTACCTTTCGCGAATCTCCGCATTTTCGTTTTCCGGACCGAAAGCTGTTTTTTGCCTCTTAAGTTCTCCCGTACGACATACGTACGGGAGAAAATTGTAAATTAAATGTGAAATAAGCGTTTTGCCTCTTTACAAATCGATCGGATTATGATATAATGCTTGAGCAGTTGAAAAACAGATATTCCTCCTTAGCTCAGTTGGTAGAGCATGCGGCTGTTAACCGCAGGGTCGTTGGTTCGAGTCCAACAGGGGGAGCCATCCTCATAGGTCAAAAATGCAACCTATGCCAAAAAGCCTTGTTTTACAAGGCTTTTTCGGTTTTTTAGGGCAAAATTTTTGACCTTTCTTTTTTTGCAACCTTTTCCGAACCATCGGGACTTGAACCCGCGACTTTTTGTTTTATTTGCTACTAAACTAATCGTTTATAAAAACAACTTAATATAAACAATGCGGTTATTGTAAAGTGATTTGTTATTTGTTATAATATATTCAGAACAAGCGCTTGTTACTTTTTTTCGGAGGGATGATATGAATATATTTTTGAACGAGCAATTAAAAAAGTTTCGAAAAGAAAAAGGAAATACGCAGGAGGAACTGGCAGAGTATCTTGGTATTACTATGCAAGCTGTTTCAAAATGGGAACGCGGAGAAGGCTATCCCGACATTACGCTTTTGCCTGCAATCGCATCCTATTATAACGTAAGCGTTGATGACCTTCTTGGAGTAGGGAGAATTGAAAAAGAGAAGAAACTGAGTGAATACAGCGACAAAGATGCAGAACTGTTTCGGGCGGGAAAAACCTCGGAGCGAGTTGATTTGTGGCGAGAAGCAAAGAAGGAATTTCCTAATGATTTGTCGGTTATTCATAGCTTAATGTATGCTTTAGATGCGGATAATGAAAAGAAATATGCCGACGAAATAATCGAGTATGGCGAAAAAATTCTTGCGGAATCCACTGATAATTCATTACGGGGCGGTGCTATCCAATGCCTGAGTTTCACCTACTATTTTGCAAAGGGTGATGCTGAATCTGCCAAGAAATATGCCAGAATGGCTTACAGTTACCCAATCACTTCTAATCAAATGATGCCGCGATTTCTTGAAGGCGATGAGGCTGTCGAGCTTTGTCAATCAAACATTCAAACCCTCGTTGATATGATTTGGGGCAACATGTGTATTATGTGTTGGAAGGGGAATTACTCCTCGGAGGATCGGATAAAGGCATTCAGATTTGCAATTGATTGTTTTAATTTGTTGTATGACGATGGAAACTGCGGATTCTATCACGGAAGAATTTCCGATTGCTATAAAGAAATTGCAGACTGCTATTTAAAGCTTGGCGAGGAGGAGCAGATGTTTAACTGTTTGGAAAAAGCTGCGGAACATTCTCTTAAATACGATAGTCGTAAAGATGGTATGTATACAGCATTTATGGTGAACAAAGTTGAGCTATCTGTAAACGATGCATATAAGAATTATACCGAAAATCAATGCGGGTTGCTTTTGAAAGCTTTAAGAAAAGATACTTTTGCACACCTGCAAAAAGATCCTCGTATGATTAAAATAATTGAAAAGCTGACTCCTATTGCAATTATGTGATCGGATTTCAAAGTTGCATTTTTATCCTATGAGACCATAATAAAGAGCATTGAACTATCAGTGCTCTTTTTTATTTTATTTATTTGACAAAATAATCGTCATAATCTCTTGACTTATGCTCCGGTATGGTTTATAATACATCATATAGGTCTTATCCGAAACGATTCGAAAATTGTATTCACAGAAAGGATGTTATGGATGTTTAAATCACGTTTAAAAAGAATAATAGCTTTTGTTCTTTGTTCTGTTTTTTTGCTGCTGTGCATTTCCTGCGCTGCTGAGCAGGGCGAGGAGATCCCTCCCGCATACAACGAAGTCCTGCCCGGTGAGCTTGACCTTGACAATAAAACATTCGTTTTCGGAATGGTAAAAGACTATTTCTTTGAAGGCAAAGATTCTGTTCTCACTTATATATACAATACTCCGTTTGCAGATCTTGCACTGAAAAGAATTCACGATGTCGAAGCAAAGCATAACTGTAAGATCGAATTCAGGTATTACGACAGAGCCAGTGAAGCGGCATATATAGATGCGCTTTCGAATACTTATCGAAACGACCTTATCCAGGAAGAAACATACTGGCTTGCCTCTTATATCCCGTTAGGCGTTTTTGTTGACCTTGCTTTGCTTGATAATATCGATGTTACAAATGAAGCCAAATGGGGCAACAGAGAACTGCTCATGCCTTCTATGTGGAACGGTGCCGTATACGGTGTTGTTCCCGCGCTTCACCCTCTCAGAACACAGAATTCCGTTTCGGGTATTATAGGCGTAAATGAAGACTATGTAAAAACATTGGGCTATACAGATCCCCGTGATTATTATGAAAACGGGGAATGGAATTGGGATACATTCACGGAAGTCCTTGAAAAATACACGTATACGGCGCTCAGCGGAGATCAGATTTATTCTTTTATTTCAGACGCAAGCAGATTTATCAGATGTATCGCATTTTCAAACGGCGGCGATTTTATTACCTATAACGGCGATGACGGCACATTTGAACTTGGTCTTTATTCCCCGCAGGTTCTCACAGCTCTCAATCAGTATTACACCTGGATGAACGGTCCTGTAAACACAAGCATGAACGTAACGACCGATACAAACGCTTTTGCCGGTCTTGACGGACTCAACGAGGGCAGAGCGGTCATGGGACACCTTGATGCGTATCAGGTCCTTTCAAATACCGATTCTGTAGCGTATACGCTCGATAATTTCGGCATCGTTCCGTATCCCAACGGTCCCGATACCGAACCGAAGTATTATAAAACTTACTGCGAATCAACAGACTTCACTATCTGTATTCCCGTTACCGCCCGCGAACCGGAAGCCACGGCAGTAGTTATGAATGCTCTTTATGAACCGCTTGACGGCTATGAAACAAAAGAATCGGTTATCGAATACCTCGATAAAAACTATTTTCTTGACAGCCGCGATTCGGAATTCTTTTATGAAATCTCCGATTTGAAAAACACGTATTTCCTTCAGACTACCGATGGTCTTTATGATATCTGGCCTGCTCTTATATCATCATCCGCAACCGAAGCTCTCGCAAAATATGAAGATTTTCTTATTGGCAGAGCAGAAAAATATCTCCTTCCGCATGTTGTTACCGCATACGAGATCTACGGAGACTGAGTTGATCGCTATTAACGAATGAAAAA
>JAEEGF011056182.1_pt1 | contig 27045 bp, 32 predicted proteins | sample 9134171 | NCBI WGS metagenome assembly JAEEGF01 (sample SAMN16246542, study PRJNA631951) | gut metagenome | biome: gut microbiome; feature: rumen; material: AP-attached | host: Bos | place: Iran: Karaj | collected 2018-10 | reverse complement strand
AAATGTTAAGTCTTCGGCTGAAATAAAGAGCGTTCCGAAGATCAGGGTTAAGTCCTTTAAGCCTGCAAACAGATACTACAACGGACAGGAGCAGCCTCTGAATGCCAAAGAGAGTGCAGAAGATACCGATAACGAAATAGTTGTTGTAAGTGCTGCAGATAAGAGCAAGACTCCTGAGGAGCTTGTACTTGGAAAAGATTTCTATATCGCATATCCTAAGGACATAACAAATGTTGGAATTGTCAGGATAGCAGTTATAGGAATGGGAGATTACACAGGAACAGTAAGTAAGACTTATAAGATACTGGCAGCTAAGGATGATACCGCTTCCATAAAAGGCATGGATATCACTTTCCGTGATCCGTATGGTAATTACACCATCGGCGGTAATACCTATGATTATTACGAGTATCAGCCGGGCGGCGTATATCCTTATGTAGAGGTTGATGTAAACTACAAAGACGAAAGAAGTGAGACCCTCGTTGCAGGAAGAGACTATAAGGTTACATTTGCCAATAACAAGAAGGCCGGTGAGATCAATGAAAATAAGCTTGCAACTGCAACAATCACCTTTAAGGGCAACTACAAGAGCTTAAAGAAACAGACAAAGAAGTTCTTCATTACGCGGGCTGATATGAGCGCAGCAGCGGTAAATCTCAAGAACCGCATTGTTACAAAAGCAGACGCCAAGTATCCCATCTCTGCACCTGTAGTGGATGTAAATGAGGTTACTGTAAAGAAGAGCGAATATGAAGTTACCTATAAGGTTGACGGGAAAGAGATTAACAAGAACACCAAGGGAGCTTTCAAATCCGGAGAACCTGTTACAGTGACTGTAGAAGTAAGGGCTAAGGCAAAGAGTAATTACACCGGAACTGCCATCGGAGAATACACTGTTACACTATCTGACAGCAGTAAGGACCTTTCAAAGGCCAAGGCCATCATCCAGAAGAAGGGCGATGCAAGCCACAAGGCTGTGAAGAATCTGAAGTTCACAGGAGGCAAGATCAGAATCGGTGAAGGAAAATACGAGGACTACGAGCTGTATGTTTACACCGGAAACAGTGCAAAGAATCCGACAGCTGTCCTTAAGGAAGGCACCGACTATGTGGCAACGTATTCCAACAATGTAAAAGCCGGAAAAGCAACAGTCGTTCTCAACGCAGTTGAGGGCGAGGAAGCCGCTTATTTCGGAAGCAGGACCTTTACCTTCAAGATAGTAAAGGGAAGCATTCCGTGGTTTAAATAAGTAAAAGCTTCGTACCAGTCACTGTGAATTATTATTCACAGTGGCTGGTACTTATTTCTGATATTTTCGAATAGATGGGAGAGTCAACGGGGACGTTACAGTTTGACTCACATTTTTCATTGAAGGAGAACAGGACCCTGATGAGTAAAAAGAATTTCAGGAAACTTAAGAATGGGACAAAGAGTAACCGGTTTGGGAAGATGACGCAGGACCTTGGTACAAGGGAGATGATTATCATCTCATGCGTTATTTTCGCTATTACTCTCATAGTCATTCTGCTCATGGCGTTCATAAAAGGTTCCACGGGCGATGGCCTGTCAGGGCTTTTTATGGATAAACGGGGTGTAAGTGAGGAAACAACAGCTGATTACGAAAATCAAAATGCAGCTGTGGATGAGGCGGATAAAACTGCATTCGAGATTGCAACTGATGGGATGAAGAGCGAATCAACTCCCGATACAACTGTACTTGCTAAGAAAGAAGGCGCGAAGGAAGGATATCTTAACAGATGTGTGTTCCTGGGGGATTCCAGAACGGCTGCGATGGTCAACTACGGCTTTTTTAACGATGATGCCGTTTTGGCTCAGATCGGCATATCCCATGCTGCGTTTGCATCCAATAAATTTATCAACAATGCCGGTAAAGAATATACTCTAAAATCATATCTGGGATCTCATCAGGCTCCGGTCATCTATATCCTTCTGGGCGTAAACGGTATCAGTGATTCCAGTGAGGAGCATTATCGGAATTCTTTTACTGCTCTAATTGACAGCGTGGCCGGGATGGCGCCTAATTCCAATATTGTACTTGTGTCGATAGGCCCGGTCGATGATAACGGAATTTACAAAGACACTGTCAGGAACGCATGGATAGACAAATACAATGCTTTTCTTTTGGAAACTGCAAAGGAGAAACACATTTTTTATCTTGATATCGCCGAAATCCTTAAAGGAACGGACGGACAGGTCAAGCCTGAGTATAACGGCGGTGACGGACTTCATTATTCCGGAAAAGGATGTGAGGCGATATTCAGGTATATTGTAGAGCACCCTGTGCCCGGAATATCCGATGATGGTAAATATGTAGTTAAATATATTAAGCCCGATCCAAACAAGACCAAGGTCACCATGGATAATAGCTCGGGAATTGACAAGGACAAGGCTAAAGATGTCATAGACATTACCATGGGACCGGGAGAGGATTCCACATCTTCAGCTTCCAGCAGTGGAAGTAGTGATGAGGCAGCTTCAAAAGCCAGCTCTTTAGACGAGGAAGAAGCAAAAAAGAAAGCCGAAGAGGAAGAAAAGAAGAAGGCAGAAGAAGAGGCAAAGAAGAAAGCTGAAGAGGAAGAGAAAAAGAAAAAAGAAGAGGAAGAAAAGAAGAAAGCGGAAGAGGAAGAGCGAAAGAAAAAGGAAGAGGAAGAGAGAAAGAAAGCCGAAGAGGAAGAGGAAAAGAAAAAAGAAGAGGAAGAAAAGAAGGAAGACGAGTCTGAAAAAGAGGAAGACGAGTCAGAAGATAATGAAGAAGGATCCGGGGAAGAGGAAAAAGGTTCCGAGGGATCAGAAGAAGGATCCGGTGGAACAGAAGAAGGATCCGAAGAAGCGTCCAACCAGTCTGAAGGAGAGAGTGGGAATAATCCGGAAGGAGACTGATGCCCTCGTCACCCTGGACCAAAATCTGCGAAAGGATAGTTAATATTGGACAAATTTCTTGAAAATGCAAAGAATCTGTATGGCCTAAAAGGATATGAACTAAGTATAGCCCCTGGCCATGAAGGCGGAAGGAATCAGATTTATATTTGCAAAAGAAATGAAATACCGGAATATGTTTTGCGTTTTTCAGTGCTTGGCGACAGGGAAAAGAATGATTATCTTGCAGAGGCAGAGTTTGTCCATTATCTTGCAGAAGCAGGAGCTCCTGTAGCGGATGTGATTTCTTCTTTAAACCAAAATTTTGTTGAGTCTTTTTCTGAGGATGGAAAAGAGTGCTTCGTAATGCTGTTTTCTTTTGCTAAAGGAATGCTGATTTCAGATAATGGATACAGGTACAGAGATGGAGCACCTCTTAAGGAGTATTTTTTCAACACAGGCAAGACGCTTGGTGCGATTCACAGATTGTCCAAGGTATACAAGCCCGTGAACAAAAGGACGGAGTATTTTGATAAATACAATCAGGAGTATATCGAAGAATTGATACCTGATGAATATAAGAATCTCAAGATAGCAATCGGAGAGCGCCTGGAAGATTTTCACAAGCTTCCTGTGGACGAGAGCGTTTATGGACTTGTGCATTTTGATTTTAGCGATGGGAATTACCATATTGATATGAATACCGGTGACATCACGGTATTTGATTTTGATAACTGTATGTATTGCTGGTACATGTTTGACCTTGCTAATCTCTGGATCCACGGAACCGGATGGTTTCAAAATGAGCCGAATCCCGAAAAACGCATGGAAGGGATGAATGGCTATTTTGATACAGTGCTGAACGGATACAGGAGCGAGACTGATATTTCCGATGAGGAAGTATCTAAGCTACAGCTGTTCATTGATATGGTGCTGATTGAGAACATAGTTGACGAATTTGAGTGTAGTGCGCGTGAAGGAGAAGAACTTGATCCTGAAGATATCGAGGATGCCGTAGAGTGTCTGATAAAGCATATACCATATGCGGGATTTATTTGATGGTGTTAATGAGAGGTTGTAAATCATGATCATTGGGGAAGTGTGCCTGCTGACAAACGATGTACGGAGACTGGCAGATTTTTATAAAAGGCTGCTGGGGGTAGACAATAACGTTATTTATTTCAGGCAGTTGTAGTAGATTTTTGAGCATGGAGAGATTTGTTATATTCAGATAGGAGGAAAGAGCAATGATACGCATACTATTCGTCTGTCACGGCAATATATGTACCCACTTCTAAAAGTGGCATAAATAAGCCATTTCCGGGTAGATGGATATCTGATTTACACCTCGTTTACAACTTTTGATGGTGAACTCCCGACTGTTGTATAAAACGTAACTAAAAATTCAATTATTTTTGGATATATTACGCATTGATTTTATTGTTTATAAAAGGTATATTTTATTTAAGAAAGCGTGCTTTCTTAAGTGAGGCTAACACTATAATCTGAAACACTTGTCGATTGATGATGCAATCGATAGTTGGCAGGCAACACTAAAACCTGTACTTTGCTTTATAGCAGTTGGCAGACAACACTAAAATTAGCCATTAAAGAGAGCGAGTCACACAATGGTGTGACCACTCTCTTTTAAAATGTAAAGATTTTTTAGGAGCTTATATGAGCGGATATACCATAGATGAAGCTAGAAGAATTGCTATAAATTGCGCGTCAAGTTATAAATCATCTCTTGAGGATAAGCAGTTTATCATTATCTATAGAGACAAAGATACAAATATGATTAAGCACATAGAAGTTGTTTTTCTCGCAAGAAACTATCAGCATTTAACAGGTCTTAATATGATTGATGAGGCTGGCAAACTTCTTGGCTGAGCTTAAAAGAATGAAATTTAGCATTGATAATAAATCGCTGAAATATGCAAATGGTGAATAGGTGATAGCGAGATTACAAACTTGATTTTTTTCATTTACCTGCAGATATATGAAAAAGGAAATATAAGAAAATGAATAGTATTTTGGAATATGCCCAGAGGAATAAAGCTTTATTTGAGATGGGAGGAATATCATCCAATGAAATTCGTTTTTTTACATACGAGGGAAAAAGATATATTTTAAAGACTCCCTTTATGACAAGAGATGATTTTTCACCGTTCTGGACAATGATGAGAAGGGTGTTTAGTTATTCGGTAAGGAAGCAGAATGGAAAACATATAGGAATGGGCAGACTTGTGGGGGACGGTGCTATGTACTGGTATCTGCAGGAAATAATTGTTTTGCCGGAATTTCAGGGACTTGGAATTGGAACCAGAATTGTTGATTACCTAGTGGATTATGCTGTGAAGAATTCTTCTACAGGGAAGTTTACTACAATCGGAGGAGTATCTGCCAAGGGAAAAGAAGGCTTTTATCAGAAATTGGGATTTGATGTGATACCAAATGGCATACAGAAGATGATTGAGATATAAAGAGATAAAGGAAAATGGTAAATAGCTCATTTATAGAAGGTTTGATAGAAAATAACATAGACAAGCTTTTAGCTGCTCCTAAAAGTGACCTTCATAATCATTCAACAAAAGGATGCAGAAGAAAATGGATTTCTGAGCATCTTGGTGTGGATTTGCCAAATCCACCGCAAAAGCTGGAAGGGCTTGATGGAATGCAGAACTATTTCAGGTCATCTATCAAACCGTTTTGCGATGGTTATGACAATATGCTTCTTAGGTGGGAAGGCGCTTTTGCTGAAGCTAAAAGAAATAATATTAAAAGACTTGTTATGAATTTTGGTACTGCGGAGGTAGATCAGGTCGGGAGTACAGAAGATTTCAAGGAATTAATCGAGGGTTACCATAATGAATACTGCCCTGATACCATGTTTGAAGCTGAGCTGACATATCCGTCGTGTTGCAACATAGATAGTGCAACGGATCAACTGGATAAATATGCCGGTACAGGATATTTCAAAGCTATTGATATTTGTGCAGGAGAAGGGGTTCAGCCATTTGAAGCTTTTTTACCATTGTATAGAAAAGCAGAAAAGTATCACATGGTAAAAAAGATGCACGTAGGCGAGACGGGTTCTGCAGAGGACGTTAGAAGCGCAGTTGAGGTGCTTGGACTTTCAGAAGTCCATCACGGAATTGGAGCTGCCTCGTCAAAGGATACCATGCGATTTCTGGCAGATAATAATATTCAGTTAAATGTCTGTCCAAGTAGCAATGTGATACTTGGCTTCGCCAAAGATTATGAGCAACATCCTATAAAGATGCTTGTCGAGAACGGTGTAGAAGTGACTCTCAATACCGATGACCTTTTGATCTTTAACAGCTCCATAGAGAATGAATATCTTTTGCTGTATAAGGCTGGAACCTTATCAGCAGATCAGTTGGAAGAGATAAGACTCAGGGGATTGAGTGGAAGAAGATGATTGGAATAAAAGCATGGAGAAAAATATTCTGGGGATTTAATTTGGAGGATTTTATAATGGAATTATGGGATGCGTATGATATGCATTTAAATAAAATAGAGGGCGTTACGCTTATTCGTGGTGATCAGGTTCCCGAAGGATACTTTCACTTGGTGAGTGAGATAATTGTAAAGCATACGGATGGAAGCTATTTAATAATGCAGAGGGATAAAAGAAAGCACCTCGGTGGAATGTGGGAAGCTACAGCTGGGGGATCTGCATTACAAGGCGAAGATCCTTTATCCTGTGCCAAGAGGGAGCTTTATGAAGAAACAGGAATAGCAGCGGATATGCTTACTGAGATTGGACGAGTGTTACATCATGGTCATAAAACATATTATGTAGATTACTTATGTATTACTGATGCAGATAAGAATAGTGTTGTTTTACAAGAAGGTGAGACAATGGCTTACAAATGGGTAACTGCCAACGAACTTCAAAGCATGCCCAGAGATGAACTTGCTACAATGCGTCAGATTAGTTTTATCGAGGAGTTAATTACTTGAGATTGAACCAAAAATGTTGAAAAAATAGCCAATTTTTGCCAATAAAATATTGATCTGAGCGAAAGCTCTTTGGATCACCGCAGGCGGGAAGAATTTCCCGTCATTTTTTGTATAAATCATAAAGAGGGGACAAAAATATATACGCTTGGCATTGACGATGATTTTGGAAAATCCGGTCGCATCTGCGACCTCGGGGTATTCGAACTTAATTTAATTCATATTTTTTCAAGTCTTTTAAATAGTTTTTGGTAACTCCATCCTCTCCGCCAAAGAAGCGTAATTCCTGAATTGACATATCATGTTTCTCAAGCTTTAGCTCTGTAAGTTTCATTGTGCAGATGAAATCAGCGACTTGGAATAGTCTGTAGTCTGAAGGAATAACCTTTTTTGTTTCTACGGATGGAAGCAGAACATTAAATACGGATGCAAGAATTCTTGATAATTCAACCTGTCCATTATCGTAATATATCTTTACGGTATCGTAGGAAAGAAGGGTTTCATAATTGTTTTTTATCCATGTACCAATTTGTTTGTATAGCTTGGCAGTAGCATCTGTAATATCTTCCGTCTGACGCCGATCTATGTAGAAGGATTTGTGATTTATCTTAATCTTTCTTATAAATCCCATGAGCTTCATGAGGAGTTTTCTGCGGGTGACGATATCTTCGTTACTAAACTCATTTTCCATTCGGATGATTGGACCGGCATGTAAGCAGTGATGAGGATAGCCTAAGTATGTCAGTTCCTGCTCTAATGAGTCTAAGCATACGCTGATGTCTGTTGCCTGATCATGGAATACCATAGCCACGATGTAATAGGGTGAACGAGGATTTAGTTTCCCAAAATCCCCTGATTCATCTATGAAAATACTTATCTCTTTCATACTGTCTCCACTGCAAAAAAAATGGTGTGGGACACCCACACCGTATCGTTGGACCCGGGTCTTACGACCAGCCCAGTAGTGACATGCACTATTTTGTACAAACATATTATCATGTTTGGTTTGTAAAAACAATGGAATTAACAGTATTTCCCGAATTATTTATACCAATATTTTGCCAGGTTTTACTTTAATTAGGAGTCGCCGGGGACGGTTCTTTTGACTCCGTCCCTAGGGACCAAAAGGAGCCAAAATCAATGATAAGAATACTATTCGTCTGTAACGGAAGTGTACCAGCCATTGCGGTGAAATGCCATAGTTAAGGCTTTCATTGAGTACTATATCATCCGATTTGCACCTTTTATATTATTATTTCACCAGGCTCCATTAAGGCGAAGATGTAAAATAAGCCACAACTACGAGAAGGAATTCTATGTCAGAAATGCTGACATGGAATTCCTTTTGTGTTATTATGAAAACTGTACTGTTTGATAGTATTTTGGATAAAAGGTGAAAGTGATGAGCAATATTGGAAAAAGGTTAAAAGAAGCTAGAAATAGTATGAATATGCATCAATCTGTTGCTGCGGAGAAAATGGGAATGTCACGACCAACACTGAGTGCCATTGAAACTGACAAGAGACAAGTGACGACAGATGAGCTGGTACAATTTGCTGAGCTATACAAAGTTGAGGTAGGAGAACTATTATATGAGGCTCATGATGTCAGGAATAATAGGATAAAAGAGTATTATAAAAGATTTGCTGCATTGCCGGAAGAAAAACAGAAAGAGGTAATGCATTTTATTGATGATATTGAGTCATGATCAATAGAGAGGAAAAGGCTGTGAAGGTAAAGCAACAGTTCATAAATTATGGAAAGAAAATGATATCACTCGAAGATATTATTACATTATAACTACGGAAGGAAATAAGATGCCGTTTGATAGGTAACGGTGTCTGATATTACACATGGAAGCAAAAGAAGCATTAAAGGTCTACTTTGGTTATGATTCATACAAACCAGGGCAGGAAGAGATTATTGATTCGATCCTTGCAGGGAAAGATGTATTGGCAATCATGCCTACGGGATCAGGTAAGTCTATTTGTTATCAGATACCAGCATTGCTTTTGCCGGGGATTACGATTGTTATTTCACCGCTTATTTCCCTAATGCAAGATCAGGTCAAGGCATTGAATGAGGCGGGAATCAATGCAGGATATATTAACTCTTCATTGACGGAATCGCAGATATCTACAGTATATGCAAGAGCTCTTGATGGAGCATATAAGATCCTGTATGTTGCACCTGAACGCCTTGAAAACTATGGGTTTACGAGTTTTGCCGGAAAAGTTGGTATATCGATGGTGACGGTAGATGAGGCCCACTGTATTTCTCAATGGGGACAGGACTTCAGACCAAGCTATCTTAAAATAGTAGATTTTATAGATGGCTTGAGCAAAAGGCCTATAGTAAGTGCGTTTACAGCTACAGCAACTGAAGAAGTGAAAAATGATATATCCTGTGTCCTTAAACTGAAAGCTCCCAAGATCGTAGTGACCGGTTTTGATCGTGAGAATCTGTATTTTGATGTGGAGACGATCAGGAAGAAGGATGAGTATGTCCTGGAATATATCAGAAATCATCCCGAGGACAGTGGTATCATATACTGCGCTACAAGAAAAAATGTAAATTCATTGTATGAACTTCTTTCAAATGCCGGAGTTCAGGTAGCAAGATATCATGCCGGAATGAATAATGAAGACCGAAAAGAAAATCAGAATGATTTCATATATGACAGGTCACCTGTGATCATAGCAACAAATGCATTTGGTATGGGTATCAATAAATCCAATGTCCGATTTGTTATTCATTATAATATGCCACAGAGCATGGAGAACTACTATCAGGAAGCCGGACGTGCCGGGAGAGACGGGGAACCGTCACAGTGTATCCTGTTGTTCTCTGCGCAGGATATCATGATAAACAAGTTCCTTCTGGAACATAAGGATTTTACGGATATTCCATATGAAGATATTGAACTGATCAGGCAACGGGATGCTAGAAGACTTCAGATTATGGAGGGATATTGCCGAACATCCGGTTGCCTTCGAAACTATATCCTTGAATACTTTGGAGAGAAGCGTAATGAGCCCTGTGACAGCTGCGGAAATTGTCATAGGGAGTTTACTGAGATTGATATGACAGAGGACGCCAAGCTGGTCATTAATTGTGTTTGGGAAACAAAGGGCAAATATGGGTTGAATATAATCCTTGGAACACTCCTTGGTGCTAACAGAGCCAGATTAAAGGAGCTTAGAACCACTGAATACAGGACATATGGTGCATTAAAGAGTCGATCTGAATCTGAATTGAGACTACTTATCAGTCAGCTGCTTTTGGATGGATATCTTTACCAGACCGCAGATAAATATTCTGTGATCCGCTTAGGAAATATAGAGCCTCTTAAGGAAGATGGAGCACATATCCTTATCAGAACATATAAAGACAGAGAACCTGAGAGACAGACTGGAAGCCGTGGCAGGAGAAGTACAGATTCGCTTACTAAGGCAGGATATGAATTGTTTGAACTCCTTCGTCAGTTAAGACTGACTATTGCCAGGGAAGAGGGAATGCCGCCCTATATTGTCTTCAGTGATAAATCATTGATAGACATGAGCATAAAGGCTCCGCGTAACAAATCATCTATGCTTGGTGTATCAGGAGTTGGTGAAGCCAAGTATGAAAAATACGGTGAGAGGTTTATTGAGGCTATAACGGCCTTTATGGATGAGAATCCCGAATCGGTCACAAGCATCAAAGATGACGACAATGCTGCAGATGTAAGGCTTAAGTCCGCCAAGAAGCAGAAGAGTCGAAAAGAACCTTTTTATCTTAATCCGGATGATGAGGAAAAGTTTGAATACCGCGATCTCTATCTTTTAGGTGAGATCAGGGATGAACTGAACAGGATTACATCCGGAAATAATGTAAAACATTTATTTGGAACGGATATTTTTAGATTCCTCACAGAGAAAGAATATGTAGAAGAGCAGAATATCGATGGCAGATCAGTGCAGGTTCCGACAAAGATCGGACTGACCAAAGGCATTGCTGTTGTCGAACAGACCGGCAAGACGGGTACAGTATATACTGTGCTGAAGTATCCGCCTGATGTTCAGAGAGAAATTGTTGAGCATTATATAGAGTCAAGGGGAGGTAAGGGGACGGTTCTTTTGACTCCGTCCCTAGGGACCAAAAGGAGCAAAAATCAATGATAAGAATTTTATTCGTCTGCCACGGCAGAATTTGAACTGCCCTAAAGAAATGGCGGAAACAAGCCATTTTTTGGCAGGAGAGTATCTGATTTACACCTTTTGAAGGTGAGCTACCCGATATTTTTTCGATAAGGATGGTAAGAATAATGAATAAAATTATTAAAACGGATGAAACATATAATAACTGGATATCTTCACTTAAGAAAAGATATCGCAGTAGCCAGATTAAGGCTGCAATGTCAGTTAATCGTGAGATGCTGTTGTTTTACTGGAATTTGGGAAGAGATATTACATTGATAAAAGCGGAAAGCCGTTGGGGAGGCAAATTCGTTGATGTTTTAAGTGCGGATCTTAGAAAAGAATTACCGGATGCCAAGGGCTTTTCTAGAACCAATATTTTTTACATGGTCAAGTTTTATAAACTTTATGCTGAAGAAACAATCCCTCAGGCTGAGGGACAATTTGATTTTACAGAAATAATCCCCCAAGTTGGGGGACAAAATGCAGACGGTATATTCGAGATTCCTTGGGGACATCATAAGCTGATTATGGACAAGTGCAAGGATGACAGGGATAGGGCACTATTCTTCGTGAATAAGACGATTGAGAATAACTGGTCCAGGGCGGTACTTCAGAACTTTCTTGATACTAACCTTTATGAGAGACAGGGAAAGGCAATCTCAAATTTTGAAAAAACATTGCCTACACCGCAAAGTGACCTTACACAGGAAATGACAAAAGATCCGTATAATTTTGATTTCCTTACTATGACAGAGGGATATTACGAGAAAGAGTTGAAGGATGCTCTTATGAATAATATATCTCAGTTCCTACTGGAACTGGGCACTGGTTTTGCATTTGTAGGACGAGAGTATCGATTGGAAGTAGGGGATACAGAGCAGTTTATTGATATGCTTTTCTACAATATTACCCTGCACTGCTATGTTGTGATAGAGGTTAAGATCAGAGCTTTTGAGCCTGGAGATATGGGGCAGATAGGTACATATGTAGCTGCTGTCGATGGTATTCTCAGAAAGGAAGGCGATGCTCCTACCGTAGGGTTGCTTGTATGTAAAAACAAAGATAATGTATTGGCACAGTATGCGGTGAACAGTTCCAATGCCCCCGTAGGTATATCAGAGTATGAATTATCGGATCTTATGCCGGAGAATTTCAAAGGGACTTTACCGTCTATTGAAGAAATAGAACGTGAATTAAAAGTATAAACGTGAGGATCAGATATGTATTATCATGCTTCCCAGGTTGAAGGAATTAAGCAATTAGAGCCGAGGGTATCGGATCATCATGTTCCGCTGGTTTATTTCTCGACTAAAAGAGAAAATACGCTTGTTTATCTTAGCAATGCTATAGAGAAGTATTGCAGGGAAACAGGCTTTGTCTATGATGGAATATGGAAGAAATGGGGACCGTATGGTTTTACCAAAGATGGGATACAGCAGCTGCAGGAGTATTATCCTGACGCGCTTGAAAAGACATATAAGGGTGTTTCGGGATATATCTACAGCGTAGAAAGTATTACAGATTCCGAATTTGAGATCAGGATACCGGATGCTGCATCGAGCAACGAACCTGTAAAAGTAACAGGTTCGGAGTTTATTCTGGATGCATATCAAGCAATTCTCGAGGCAGAAGAAAAAGGGCTTATAGCAATCATGAGATACGATGAAATGTCTGAGAAGATGAGAGAATGGAACAGAAGAACAATCCTACAAGAATATGAAGAAGCTGTAGACCATCCAGAATATCGTCATTTTCTGAAGGAAAATTTTACGTACATTCAATAAGTATGGAGAAGGAAGTATGATCTTATGCCGGATTATTCAGAGGTCGTGATAGAGACAAGCAATTTGATCATGAAAAAAGCTGTATTTGATGACTGGGAACAGCTGTACCGGAATATAACAAGCAGACCAGAATCCGCCAAATATATGCTATGGAAGATCGATGATTCTGAGGAAGAATCAAAGGAAAGGATGCTTCGGACTCTTGATTTTCAAAGTAAAGAAAAGTATGCGCTTACCGTATATCTGAAAACGGAAAGCGGATTAGAGGCCATTGGATGGGCATCCATGCGTGAGGTCAATCCTGATGAATATGAGGATATGGGAATCGCCATTGGACCAGACTTTGTCGGAAAAGGATATGGTAAACAGATTCTAAATGCATTGTGTGGAGAGGCAAGAAAACAGGGGGCAAAAGAATTTCACTGTAGTTATCGTGAAAATAATATGGCTTCCAAAAGACTGCAGGATGCCTGCGGTTTTAAGTTTGACTATAAGTCTGAGGAGAAAACAGATCCGAGAACGGGAGAAAAATACGTGGTGGTGAACACAAAAAAATATTTAATGTGAGACTGAAAATATGGATTTTATAGAAGTGCTAAAAATAGGAGACATGGAAGAAATCCACAAATGTCCAAAGACTGATCTGCACAACCATTTTGTGATTGGAGGAAGCTGTAGAATGTTTGGAACTTGATGAGGTCCAGCACGGGATCGCGGCGGTAAAAGATCCTTCTATAGTTCGTTTTCTGGCAGATCATAAGATTCGGCTAAATATTACACCATCGAGCAACTATCTTCTTGCCCTGTTTCTCTGCATAGCGTATCGTGGCATATGCTCCTCCGCTTTTATGCTGTATACAACATACCACAAGATCTGCTCGGTCAATCATGCTCCGATTGCGGACTTGGATAGCGGATTTTGGGTGTGCTTCGGACGATCCAGTACACACCTCGACTTCATCATAATAGTCAAGGTACTCCTTTTCGTTGTCACGGTACTCTGCTTTCATGTATGGCAGGACGAGCGTGAAATGGGTATTGCCACAAGCGTGCCAGTTGCGGCACTCTCACTAAACGAAAAGTTACGGTATGTATAGTCGATATTGCGGTATTTACGATAATTCACGGGATATGTTTTTGGATGAAAGGCATATCCCGTTTTTTCCATTTCCGAATTCGTTTGTTATCTGCCGATTGACTTTTCCCACCCTATCTGCTATAAATATAGAAATAAATATCGCAAAACATAGGAATGATACAAAAATGGATATACGAAAGATCAACCCGTTAGAGCTGCCACTCCTCGCACAGCTTTTCAACTATAACGATCCTGCCGAAATGATAGAACAAAACGAGCGTGATATGAAAGGCGGCACTATCGACATATTTGTGATGTTCGATAATGACCGCCCTATCGGTGAGCTCCACGCCGCATATGAGAGTGATGATGAGCGTGCTGTCAAGGAGAAGAGGGCATATCTGTTTGCCTATCGTATTCACGAGGATTATCAAGGGCATGGGTATGGCAAACAGCTTTTGCAGAACGTTATTGATACTCTCTTCAAGCAGGGATATGCTGAATTTACTGTCGGTGTGGAGGACAATAATACAAAAGCAAAGCACATATATGACAGCTTTGGATTTAATGATCTTATCGCCCGAAAGTATGAGGAATATCAGGGTGACGGATATGAGTATGGATTGTATTTGAGGAGAAGCTTATGAATAAAGATATGACAATCCCATGTGCAGACGGCATAATCAATATTAGAGTCGGCGCAATTATAATGAAAAACGGCAAGCTGCTCATGGTCGGCAACGAGCGCTCGGATTATCTATACTCTGTAGGCGGGCGCGTCAAATTCGGAGAGATCGCAGAAGAAGCGATAGTCCGTGAGGTCGAGGAAGAAACAGGGGTAAGGCTTGAGATGGACAGGCTTGCATTTGTTCACGAAAATTATTTTTACGGTGACGCTCCGACGAATATGGGTAAGCTGATATATGAAATATCATTCTTTTTTCTGATGAAAGTTCCCGATGCTTTCGAGCCTGTTTCAAACAGCTTTACAGAGGATAACAGCAGCGAGTATCTTTGCTGGGTCGCGCCCGATACTGATAAGATGATATACCCGTCGGTTTTCAGAACGCTGTCCGCAGGAGTGCTTGACGGGGTGCAGCATATTGTTACGGATGAAAGGAGAAGTTGATATGAAAAAACTAAATTGCATTTGCGAGGATCAGGACGGAAATATTTTCTTATCTTTCGATTCCATTGCCGAAGTCGATCTATCTCAAAAGCCTGAATTTACACATTGTCTTGCTGTTGTAAAGATCGGAAATGAGTATCTGTTGGGGTGGAATAAGTGGCGTAACAGGTATGAGATATTCGGCGGCTGCAAAGAGCAGGGCGAGAGTGCAAGGGAATGTATCGTCAGAGAACTGAGTGAGGAGCTTAGTGTTGATACGGGCCGATAGCCGTTATTGACGAAAAGCTGCTGGAGTATTATTGACATATTTTGAGGTGGGATATTATGAACAGAATTTTATGCTCAACAGGTGCTTTGATCGGCAGACCAAACGGCAGAGACTACACGCTGCTCAACGAGTGTGCAAAGCGTCTTGACTGTGACGGCTTTGAGTTTATGATGTATGATGACTGGTATGATAAGGCAGACGAAATAGCAACGTTTCTAAGGGATTTTCCAAAACCGTTCCCCGTCTTTCATGTTGAGAAAAATGTAGGCGATCTGATAAGCCGAAACGAGTCGGGCGATACCGAAAAGGCGCTTGAACTGTTTGAAATAAACTGCGTACTGGCACAAAAAATAGGTGCAGAAAAGCTGGTTCTGCACCTGTGGAGCGGCTTGGATTCCGACAAGGATTTTCCGCATAATATAGAGGTTTACAAGTATGTGCGTGAGATAGCCGAGCGTTATCGGCTGATGCTGACGATCGAGAATGTAGTGTGCAACAACTCCGACCCGATGACGCACCTTGCCGATCTTGCAGAGGTTTATCCCGATATCAGCTTTACCTTTGACACCAAAATGGCTGAGTTTCACGGACAGCTATCAGAGCTTTATGACGAGAAAAACCGTTACATCTGGGTGCGTGTGGCTCATATGCACATCAATGATTACAAGGGAGGGTACAAGGATTGGTCGAGCCTAAAAACCTTACATATCGGTGACGGACAGATCGACTTTGAACGTTTTTTCGGGTTTGTTAAGTGTATGGGATATACCGGGGATCTAACAATCGAATCGACCTCGTTTGATAATACGGGGGTCATTGACTTTGAGAGAATGAATCAAAGTATACGCATAATCAGGGAATATTGATGATAATGGCTTGGAGATACTTCGGGCGTATATCACTGACAAGGCTAATGTGCTTGGCAAGAGCGATTATGTGCCGAAGTCAACTACAGCGGAAAGGTATGAGATCTATGGGTTTGATATGAAAGCTGAATGACTGTAAAAAAAGCAATGTTAATCTATGGGAGAGAATAGAATGGGTTATATATTAGATCTTAGAAAAATAGAAGGTGTTGGTCACAGACCGCTTCAAATGGTGGGATGTGGAGTGTTTATCTTTGATGAGCAAGACCGGGTTTTGTTGGAGCAGCGAACAGATGACGGTACATGGTGTGTACCAGCAGGCAGACCATGACAGACCTTATGTCTACCTCACAACAATAGAGCAGGTAGCGGCTTTGTATCTCTGCAACGCTGTCGAGAGACCTTATTACTGGTTTCAATACGGATTTGAGAGCAACCATGAACACATACACCCATCTGGGATTGGATGATGCAAAGGATGAGATGATCCGGTTAGAAGAGTTAGAACAGGCGGGGAAAGAGATTGAGAAAACCAGTGAAAAGCAAAAGCCCGCAACACAGAGTATGTTCAGGTCGATTTAAAAATATCGAAGAGTGATGACATCCGGTCAGAAGGCCGGATGTTTTTTAATAAATAATTAACACATTAACGATTGAAATGTGGTATAATATAAGATTTTATATATATAACGCTTGGAAAATGGCGTATTGAATTAAATTCGGAGAAACAACATAAAGAGAATTTAAGAGAGATTAAGGAGATAGATATATTATGAGACTTTGTATTGCAACAGCTCCATGCAGGGTTTGAGGAACTGTATGGAGGATTAGATAATTCCTCAGACTTTGCTTCAAAATGACAAATATAATTATTTAGGAGCAAAGAAAATGAAAAACAAAATGAACAAGAATAAAAAAGGCTTAAGAGATTTTTTGATACTGTGGAGTACACAGAGTCTGTCGCAGCTGGGAAGTACCATGACTGCACTTGCTTTATCACTGTGGCTCTACGATACAACGGGTTCATCACTGAAGTCGGCAGCACTCAGTATATGCTCATATGCACCGTATGTTCTTATGAGCATCTTTGCGGGAGCTCTTTCGGATAAATTTGATAAGAAGAGAACCATGCTTGCCTGTGATCTGCTGGCGGCACTGAGTACGGTGACGGTACTGATATTGTATCTTACCCATAATCTTGAAATGTGGCATCTTTATGCGATAAATGCATTTTCGGGTCTGATGAATACCGTACAGCAGCCTGCTTCGGAAGTTGCTACAACACTTCTTATTCCAAAGGAACATTATCAGAGAGCCAGCGGTCTTAACTCGTTTTCAAGGTCTCTGACAAATATTCTCGGACCGTTACTGGCTACGGCCATATACGGACTTCTGGGACTTACATCAGTAATCCTTATTGATCTGGGAAGCTTTGTGGTTGCATTTCTGGCGCTTCTTTTTCTGGTAAAGATTCCGGATGCGCCTGAAACGAAAAAAGAAAGCCTTAAGGTAATGGTAAAAGAAGGCGTAAGATATCTGAAAGATACACCGATGATACTGACCATGATCCTTTTCATGTCGGGAATCAATCTGGTTGCTTCGGCATTTGATGCGGCCTTACGAGGATATGTTCTTCCGAATCCCAAGGGAGGAGAATTCATGCTGGGTGTGGTAACAGCCTGTGCGGGAATTGCCATGACACTGGGAAGTCTGCTGGTAGCGAAAATGCCGACACCGAAGAACAGAATGAGAGTTGTATATGTCAGCATGCTCATATCTATGGGAACAGAGAACTTCATGCTGGCTTTCTGCAGGGAGCCTTGGCTCTGGTGTTTGGGACAGGTTATCGGATGGATCCTTGTGCCGGTGATGAGCGCAAATTACGATGTGATATTCAGAAGCACGGTACCGACGGAACTTCAGGGACGTGTTTACGCATGCAGAAATACGCTTCAGTTTTTTACCATTCCGATCGGTCTTTTCTTAGGCGGATTCATGGTGGATGAAATCTTCGAACCGTTTATGATGAGATACGGAAATTCGGAAAGCCTTACAGCACTTTTTGGATCGGGTAAAGGCTCCGGAGCCGCCGTCGTTATGTTTGTACTCGGATTGGCGGGAACGATACATTGTCTGATCTGGGGAGGCAGAATGAAGAAATACAGTTAGTGAATAATGTGAATTTTATTTCAGTTTTTCGCTCTAGTGGAAAAGTATTTAAGGATAACTAATAAAATGATGTGAGTTTTCAAGGAAGGTTAACTAGTGAAAAAGTCAGTTCTAAAGAGACGTATAAATGATGAATATGGAGTTGATCCACTTAATCTATGTGACAAAGAAGAATCTATAAATATGCTTCGACTGGTAAAAATCTATCATGATTTAAAAGAGGAAACGAATACTCAGATGGTAGATGATATAACCTGGGAAGATATTGAAATGGATGAGGTATTCTTCCGCGTAAATCATACGAGAAGTTTTGCGGGAGAACAGATTCTCTATCACATGCTTCATATGATTCCAAATGAAACGACTAAGAAACAGATTAATAAGCCCAAAATTGATGAAGAAATATTACTTATTTTATCAATTGTATTAGCAATATTTAAGCCAGTATTTATTGCGCTTGCTATTTTTATAGCCGTAATTAATCTGGTAGTATATATGTTTGTAAAAATGTTGTATGACAATACAATTACATCGCTTAGTTCGATACGTGAGCTGGTGGAATTCTGTGAATATATTCAGAAATCGGATAAGCTGAGTGCATTATATATGAATGAAGAACTTAAGAAATCAGTCACTATTCTTAAAAGAACAACGAAAATTCTGGTGTATTTAAAATATAATAAAGCAATGGTTGATTCTGGAAATATACAAGCCATAATTCTGGATTATATTTATGGAATAACCATGATAGATGCCATATGCTGTTCCTTGGCTATCAAGAAGTTAAAAAATCATAAAAATGAGATATTACTTCTATATGAGCTGGTTGGAAGAGTTGATTCAGCGATTTCTGTGGCTTCATTTAGAAGAAGTCTGGACAGTTGTAAACCGGAGATTACAGAGAATGGGCATATATCATGCAGAGGACTTTATCATCCGCTCGTAAATAGTCCTGTAAAGAATGATTTCAATATGAAGAAAAATTCATTCTTTACAGGAGCAAATGCATCTGGCAAGTCGACATTTATGAAAGCTATAGCGATAAATGTTATTCTTGGTGAAACTATATATACTTGTACAGCTGATGGTATGAGTTTTCCACAAATGTATGTTATGTCTTCAATGGCTCTAAGAGATGATGTTCTGAATGGTGAAAGCTACTATGTTCGGGAAATCAAATACCTTAAGAGAATGATTGAAAAGGTAGAATCTGGTGAAAAAACTCTTATAGTAATTGATGAAATACTTAAAGGAACAAACACTAAGGAACGTGTCGCAGCGTCAAAAGCAGTGTTGGAGTATTTATCAGATACATTTGCGATAGTTATTACTGCTACTCATGATATCGAGCTAGTTACACAGATGGCTGATCTGTATGATGCATACTACTTTGAATGTATTGTACGAGATGGAACCGTAAAATTCATGTATGAGATTAGAGAAGGAATCAACAAGATAACAAATGCTATAGAACTTATGAAAGGAATGGGATTCCCTGATAAGATTATAACAAGTGCAGAAAGCGGACGAGGTTAGAGCAAAACCTCAGGTACTTGAACTAGGTTATAAAAACTCATTGCTTGTTTTAGCGGTATACGAAAACGATGAGATGCTGATAAATTTCAGTTTATCGTTTCTATAATAGGAGTCACGGATAATGGAAAAAATAATAGCAGCTTGTGGAAATGATTGCGCTGCCTGCCCAAGGTATGTTGTACATCCATATGAAAAGACGGACGAAGAACTCCGTCACACTGCAGAGTTATGGATGAAGATAGGGTATCGGGATCATCTTGTTACGAATGAAGAGATTTTATGTATGGGTTGTAAGCCGGAAAACTGGTGCAGATACCACGTAGTTAAATGCTGCGTGGACAGGGGGATAGAAACATGTGCTGATTGCAGAGAATATCCTTGCGACGATATGAAAGAGTGTTTCGAGGTTACAAGGTCTTTTATACCTAATTGTCGTGAAGTCTGTACAGATGAAGAATATCAGCAAATGAACACAGCCTTCTTTGAGAAAGAAAAGAATATTTCAGTTTTATGCAGAAAAGTGGAAGAAAGAGCAAATAAGGATGAGTGAGAATATTAAACGAGATAGGGCAATCGAATACTTTGCCGCAAAAATGCACTGTTCACAATCAGTGCTGGCAGCTTTTTCAGAAGAGTGTGGGATAAAAGACCTTATGTATTCTTGATTTACAATGAGTAGAATTATAATTTTATCGAGTAATGGGGGTAGTAGAAAATGTACAGAATCGAATCAGATACATTTATATTGGAGTTTATTCCGGAAATACATGAACAAGACATTGCATATCCTGTAAGTGTATATCTTGGTGTGAAGGTTTCTAGTTACGGTTATTCGGCGGACACATTTATGGATGTCGGTGTTCAGGGGATAGCTGAATTTGCTTTACAGTTAAAGGATCTCTATGAAACACTGTCAGGAGAAGCAAGACTGGAAGAGCCGTACAGCGTTCATAATTATGTAGAGTTCGTTGCTGAAACCGGTGGTCATATAAGAGTCTATGGACGACTGAACAATAAGAGTGCCTATGGCTATACACAGGAAATAAACTTTGAAAATGAGATAGATCAGACTTATCTGAGGGATTTTGTTAACCGATTACTTGCTGATTTTGGCAAATATGCTGAATGACAAATTACAATTTGTCTTTCTATGGGAGAATAGAAAAATGGAAATCTGAAGAATAGAAACAGGCGATGAGTAAATAGAAATAATAAGGAGATTTTAACTATGACACAAAAAGAAAGACTTGCATATTTTATTAATAGGATAAACAGTGATGAAGAATTGAAAGAGGAAATTTACAATAAGTGTGATCCAGATACTATTTATCCGCAAAAAGAACTTATGGAGGATTTGGAATGGCTTATGGAAGGTGGGAGCGAAGAAAACTATGATCTTGTCCCGTTTGCTAATGATGGTTCTGGTGGACTGTACTTGCTTGTAAATGATCAACATATTGCGTATTTTGATTCAGAGGGCTGTGCTGGATATGTGGCTGAATCTGTTGATGATTTTTTCAATATCCTTTTCGTATTTCGCTTTTTCTGTCTTTCTAAGGGTGTGATGAAGAGTTACGAACAATTTCTTAAGGAGTGTGAGAAGAATTTGTTCGAGATTAAGCCATCGGAAGCATTTGAGAGATTTCTTATCAAGGAAAAGATGGAGACGGACAAAGAAAAGGTTTATGAGAAATTCATTAAAGGGTTAACAATCACGCCTATATTTGAAATCAATCCTATAGATGAGGAATATGTGAAGACAAATAACTTGCTTGGTATGGAAGAAGACGAATTCCTTGAACTCTGCAAGAAGATTTGTTCGCAAGGATAGGAATCTAAAGCCTATCGTTTATTTATTTGAAGAAGATATGATTAAATTCTAGTAATAACAAAAATGACAAATCGGTATTAGGAGTGATGATTGTGAATGATTATGTAAAGATTTTTAAGAAAAATGAAGAGATAAATAATTATGACGAAATGATTAAAGGGGCGTTGGAATGTTTAGATAAATTTGGAAAGTATTTTGAAAAGGAAGACTTACAGGGAATGGACTCTTGCTTTCATTTTCCACATTATATTTTAAGCGGAAATGAGGTTATATGCTGGAATGAAGGAGGTAAATTACCTCTGACATTTTTTACAGATTTAAAGAAGTTGGGATTTAAACGTACGGTTGTAACTTGTCGGGAAGTAATTACAGTTGCTGAAAATAAAGTTCACTTCAAATATTGTTATTATCGTGAGAGTAAGGATGGTAAAGTTATGAGTCAACATGATAATATTTGGATTGTTACACTTAAGGATGGCAAGTGGGGAATTCAAATTAGGTCATACTAAATGTTAGTTCATTAAAAATTCCGGTTTATCGGGATGATGTTAGAACGAAAGTTGATAATAATCTCTTCGCAAAGAAAAACTATTTTTGAATGTGAGGATGGAAGTATAAGCGACATAGATGCTGAATTCGATGAGAAGGAACTTGTTGCAATAACAGATATGCTGCCTGATGAGTATATTCCGATAGCCAGTGCATATGGAGGGCAGATGTCACATAAAACGTTACAAGGTGAAAGGGTTGAAATATCTTACCATGATAAACACGTCGAGACGATTATTTTACTACAACGAACTATTGATGTTGAAGTACTTGTAGACCTCGGTTGGAGGTACATAACAAAATCCGGTCAATAGAATATATAAAATGAAAGAGACAGGGATAAGATTATATTTCAGGAGAATGTAATGAAAAGAATTCTGATTACGGAAGACGAACCCGAGATAAGGGAAGTTCTATATAACTATCTAGTAAATGAAGGCTTTGAAGTGGATATGGCAGAGGACGGAGTACAGGCACTCTCGATGTTTTCCGCAAATGCATATGATATCGTGTTGCTTGATATCATGATACCTAAAATTGACGGGTATAATGTCTGTGAAGTGATTAAAAAGCAGTCTGATGTTCCTGTGGTGTTTCTGTCGGCGTTAAGTGATGATAAGTCACAGATCAAGGGTTATGATCTGATGGCTGACGATTATGTCACAAAGCCCTTTTCAATGCCGGTTCTGGTACGAAAAATAAAGGTTCTTCTTCGCCGTAATGAAAGAGAAACATCGAAAGAAAAAATAATAGTATGCGGTGATCTGATAATCGATCCTGACATGATGGAGGTAAGAGTTAAAGATAAGATAATTGAGCTGACATCCAAGGAATTTGATATTCTTACGACTCTTGCAAAAAATCCCGGGAGAATATATACAAGAGAAATCCTTCTTGATCTTTTGTGGGACTATAACTCGCTTGTGGATGAACGTATTGTGGATAGCCACATTAAGAATCTGCGCCACAAGCTGGGTGGAGACTATATTGAAACCGTAAGGGGCAGGGGGTATAGAATTGCTAAAAAAGATATTTAACAGGCTGGCAGTAAAGGTATTTGTGATATCTTTTGCAGTCCAGATATTGTCCGGGCTGCTGATATGCTTCTTTCTTTACTCCCGTACTCCGGAGATGCTTTATTCTGCAAAAGATGAACTTGATGATCTGATCATAGAGTTTAAGGATGTGACAAAGGCTGAAGGAGGGCAGCTGGCGGATGATTTTATCAGAAGAACCGGTATGCAGCTGGCTTTTTTTGATCAGGATACATTTGAAACATACCGCGTTAACAAGCCGCTTGATGATGTTGGCACATTGACGATAAAGACTATCGAAGACTATCGAGGAGCATTCGAAAACCTTGATGAAAATCAGGGCGATATGGGAACATTCGCCGTGGAATTCAAGGATGATCCGACAGATTATCTGGTTCAGTATTTTTATGACGGGAAAACCACAAATCTGATTCCGAGGGCCGTTGCAAACGGTTATCCAATGATGATACTGGTTGTTGTTTCTCTGGCACTGGTCAGTTCATTGATATATGCACTCTTGTTTGCAAGACCGGTCAGAAAACTGAGCGATGTCTCTAGGAGCATGGCGAAGATGGATCTCAGTGTCAGATGTAAGGAAGGTCGGGGCGATGAAATCGGAAGTCTTGCAAGGGACCTTAATACCATGGCAGCCGCACTTGATCAGAAAATGAAGAAACTTGAAGAAGAGATTGTCAGGGTCAAAGAGCTTGAAAGTCAGAAGGAAATGTTTTTTGCAGCAGCGTCACATGAACTGAAAACGCCGGTTACCATTGTTGAGGGACAGCTCCGTGGCATGATTGAAAATGTTGGCCCCTACCAGAATCATGAGGAATACCTTGCAAAGTCCCTCAGGACGGTAAAGCGCATGGAGAGTCTGATAAATGAAATACTGACAGCTTCAAGGATGCAGTCAGCTGAAGAAATATCGGTTTCTGATGTTGACATATCTGAGGTGATTGAGCAGAGAATCAATGGGGCAGAGGATCTGTTTGCAATCAGAAATATTACAGTGAACAAAGAAACAGACAGTGGTCTGTTTTTTAAGGGAAATAAGGATCTGACGGCACTTGCTGTTGGTGCATTCATTAGTAATGCTGTGTTTTATTCAAAAGAAGGAGCTGCCATAAGCATTTCGTCACATAAAGAGGAAAATGAGATTGTAACCCTGATTGAAAATTCGGAGGCACATATAGACGAAAAAGATATTGAGCACCTGTTCGAGCCTTTTTACAGGCCGGACGCGGCAAGAAATTCAAGGGATGGTGGAAGCGGACTCGGACTGTACCTGGCCAGGCTTATTATCACTAAGCAGGGTGGAGACTGCGAGCTTTATAATACAGCAGGAGGCGTGACGGCAAAAATTGTTTTGTCCTCCACATAAAATCCACATTAACTTCCTTTGTGTTCCATATTGCATTGGTACAATAAGAACATAAACAATATAGGAGGTTAATCCAGATGAAAAAAATTATGTATTTTTCAACATTTGTTGTGACGGTGGCACTTTCCCTGCTTACCGCATGCAGCAAAGCAGAAGAAAGGACAAATAATAGTAATACAGTATTGTCCGGGAGTATGAGTGAGGAAGCGGCGGACAGCATTTCCGACAAGATGGTTAAGGATGATGCCAAAAATGGAACAATACTAGAGAATCACATGACCCGGTCGGAGCTTGACAAAACAGAGGAAACAAGGTTCATGCTTCTTGAGCATCCATGGGAGAGCGAAGCCGATACAGGAAAAACGAACAAGTTTGAAGGATTTGGGGATAAAATATATTACATACCGGGGCGTGGGGCGATTGTTTATGGAGCGCCTGTTTTTAACGCTATACCGCCTGAGGACTATGCGGGCGGAGCGGGTTCGTTATGGTTTCAGCATTACTTTCCCAATACTGAAGAGTTTAGTGATGAAGAAGTCGTATTTGACGATTACAAGGATCTGAAGACAAAGCTTCGGGCTGAATTTGATGAAGACATTGCGGGTGGTTATCCAAAGGTTCCTGCTGATCAGAATTATAACAGCCTTATTGCCCTATATGACGCAGTGCTTGCCGGGAAGATGGAGACGATTACGGAAGAAGCTTTCAATGAGTATATGGATTACTATTACGACCAGGGTTCACAATCCTCTTCCGACAGCTATTACTGGCAGATGGACGATGCAAAGGTGGAGAAGGTCAAAGATAATATCAGGGAGTATCATTTTTACGATGAGGAGCTCGATATTGTTTTTGTTGTACATGTGATAACTCCTCCAAAATATGATACTTCCAAATCGTATCCGGCGCTGGTTATGACAGATGCCGTTTGGAGATTCAGTGATGTACCTTCTCTCTATAACGCAATGGCTGACGGACAGGCGGATCCGCAGATACTGGTGACAATCGGTTTTGATTACGATATTGACGGTTGGGATAATGAAATCCGCGGAAATATACTGTGTGACCATAAGAAGGAGTTTCTGGATTTCATCACTGACAATATGATGCCTTATCTGAATGAACTTTATAATTTTGATTTTGAAGAATCAACATTGTTTGGCCATTCCCAGGGCGGAGTATTTACACACTATGCGGCATTTAACTTTGACCGCTATAAAAACAGACCTTTTGCGAAGTACATAATCGGAAGCCCTACTTTCTGGACGCCTTATTTTACCAATGTCAGCGACTATGAAGAGTACAAAAATGAGTATGGCTATTTTGACAGAAACTCTTCATATGACAGGCAGCTTTTTATCACGGCAGGTGATATGGAAGACGATGATTACAGGGAATACTATGGTGACAATGATTCGACCCTGGAAGGAGTGGAACACTTAAAGGAGCGCCTGGAACAGCATGGTGTAACGGGATTCAAGGTGAAGTTGTACAAAAGTAACCATTACCGGTATGTATCAGAAATGCTTTTAGAGTATATAAAAAGATGATTTCCGTAATACAAAAAAACAACACAGAAAGAGAAGTGCAACTCCATGATTTTAAACGAAACTCTTAATAACCCCTAATTATTAATGGCGTTATAAAGGAGGTACATAATATGAAATATATGGATGCAGGAGAACAAAGAGAACATCAAAAAAGAATTAAAGAACTGCTTTATCGAATTAAAGGAGTTTTATGAAAAAGCCCTTGATGAAGGAAATGGCATAATTATAAGTATTTACTAAACGAATGGGGAAAAGATGATGCTGTAATATCAAACCGGTTTTCTTGACTGTTACATTGTGGTGAGGATAAAAGGATACAGAATAGCAAATGAAGCAGTTGCTAAAGGAACATTCGGAAGTCATTTCAGCATGAATAGGATGAGTTGGATCAAACCCTCATTCCTTTTGATGATGTATCGTTGCGGCTGGTGTGGAAAAGAGAATTAGGAACATGTTCTGTCAATTGACATTAAAAGAGAATGCTTTGATAAGGCCGTTAGGTCTGCCGTTATTTCAACTAATCCCTAAAAATGCGTCCATACGCATTAATATGGAATAAATACTTGAAGATCAATAAATCTTTAGAGGTGTGCGGGCAGGAATGTCAGTTTTGTAATGGATGTGATAATATAGGCGGTGGAAGAACAGAAACATTCTATCAGCCATATATTGACGGAGAAAAGGAACTCAGAGAAATAAATGCAGAGTATATTGCAGGAAGGGTAAAGGGATAAGGTAAATGATATCAAGGGAAGAAGCTTTTTCACTTTTCATAATTCTGGATTATATTTATGGAATAACCATGATAGATGCCATATGCTGTTCCTT
>JAEEGF010844532.1_pt1 | contig 27050 bp, 23 predicted proteins | sample 9134171 | NCBI WGS metagenome assembly JAEEGF01 (sample SAMN16246542, study PRJNA631951) | gut metagenome | biome: gut microbiome; feature: rumen; material: AP-attached | host: Bos | place: Iran: Karaj | collected 2018-10 | reverse complement strand
GAGCGGAGCGAGCAGACGACACTGGAGGCACGGAAGCGTCGTCTGCCCGTCGGAGCGGAAGGGAGTTGTCAGGCCGCGGACCCCCGGTAAGAGCTGAGGGAGTTCGTTAGCGTAAGGCAACGCCTGTGAGCGACCGTAGCGGCGAATGGCAGCAACTTTGGCTTGTGCGGCTGACGGGACAAACACGATGTGGAGCACCTCGACGAGGCCTGCAGGATTGGGAATGGCAATGCGTAGGAGCGTTAACGGAGCGGAGGCCACAATGAGGCACGAATCGTGGGCGTAGCGGAGTGATAGCGACGGAAGCACTGCCAGGAACAAGACAAAGGCTTCGGCGCGGCGCGGAACTCCTTGGAGGGGATTGGGATAAGCGGAGTGAGCGGCTTGGAGTTTTCGTTATCAGTTTGATTTCTCGACAGCCCCTCCTGTCTCCTTTTCAGAAGGTAAAGCTAAAAGTTTTTCAGCATCTAATGTTTGTGTTTCTAATACGGTTTTTCCTGCTTCTTTAATTTCTTCCTTCTGCTCAGTCCATTTTCTTGCTACTCTTTCATAATTCGCAGTCCCATCTTTCAGCCAATTATCAATAAAGGAAGGATTATTGCTATTTGGCCTTGGATTGGCATCATTCATTCGAGCCACAATAGGAGTTCTAACGCAGTCACCCATAATAATAACATGTTGCTGGGGCAATGTGGGCAGTTGGTTTAGAATTTCTGAATTTGCTGAAGAAACCAATTTTCTAATATAGCTCTGGTCATCGGGATTTTGAATGCGATGGACAATAAAACTATTACATTGAGACAAGACAGTCTTTGACAATTCAGAAGGGCGTTGGCTCGACACAACTAATGACAATCCGTATTTTCTTCCCTCACGAGCAATTCTTTCAAATACTTTTTTCGAAATAGACTCTCTATCCTTGTGATTAATTTCTGGTATGTAGTTTTGTGCCTCTTCCAAAGCAATCACAACTGGAATACTTCCTCGTTTTTCCTTGTCGAAGCGGGACAAGAATTCTAAAATCATTCTTCCTATCAAACCCGTGATGGTTTCAAGAACTTGGAATGGTAATAATGACATGTCTATGATAGTCAATTGATTACTTTGCTTGTTTTCTTGCTCCTTGAATGATTCTGAATAATAAGTGTGAAAAACAGAGCTTTTGTATTCTTCTTTATTGTAAACCAAACAGTAATCACCTAATACAAACGCCAAAAACTGTACAAGCGAATCAATGACATTCAGCTGATTATCCAATAGCAGTGGTTCTGCTAAACGTATGTCATCCACAAAAGATTGCATTCTTAGTTTTAAAGTGGAAACATATTCGTTAATCTTATCTTGTGAAACACTCGTTTCTTGGATAGCAGCGTCAAAACAGGCAGACATCATTTCTTTGAAATTGAAATACAATGGGAAATCAATGTTCCTATTTTCTGATGTTACATTATCCACTTGTTGTTCCCTGTATACGTCAAGTTGAGCTTGAATCTTTGAAATTGCAGCACTCAGAACAGCCACGTCTGTATTGCCTTGTGCATAGCCTTTTTGATTCAATGACAATTTCGCTTTTTCATCTAATATTGATTTGAGCGCATTACAAATCTCTGTCAAATCAAAATCCACAGCACTTTCATCTAGTAAAGTCTTAAAACAGTTATAAACAGTTTCGGAATCATTAAAAATGGCATTGTTTGTTGTCCAATCTTGCCTCTCAATAGCAGCAAGGAAATTCAATAAAAGATTGATATGAATCCTTGAGATATGCTTTTTGGCGTTTGCCTCCGTGTGACTTTTTGCAAGAGCCAACGCTCTTTTAAGAATTGGTGCTTGTGTACCAGTAGTTGGTTCAAACAAATAGTCCATATCATCAAAGTTCATGAACCAGTATGGCACCTTCAAGCCATCCTCGTTGACATAAAATGGATTTACTTTGTGTTTTTCCTCGATATTGAATGCTTCTTTATACTCTCCATTTGTGTCAAATATCACCACATGGGCACTCTGTAGCTTTTGCCCGTTGTAGTCATACTGGAACATGCTTTGAAGTATTGAAGTCAGTGTACAAGACTTTCCCGACCCTGTATTGCCAAGTATGGCTGCATGTTTCCCAAACATTTTATCTGGATTAATCTTCACTTGGTAGTCAGGGAACGAAGGTGATTTGCCTATTGGTAGGTAATAATCCTCCTTGAAATTTATAGGGTTGTCGCCTTCTTTTTGGTCAAAGATAACATCTAAATCTTTGCGAGTGACATACCATACTGGATTATCAAGTATCGGATAATTATAAACACCTTGAATGTATTTGCCGTTTTCAATTGTTCCAATCATGGTCGCTGAGAGATAACGGCTGGATTCTGTCAGAAAAATTGTCCCACGATTCTTCGTAAGGTCTGTTTCCTCACGATTCATCACTCGATCAACCAAAGCCACAATCTTATCTGCACCAACGGGTATGATGATGTAAGAGTTGATGCGAGCTACTGGATAAATCTCCTCATAGCCACTTTTGTAGAGACTCTTTAAGTCGTCGTCCAGTTTTACAAATACTGACAGGCTATCAACCGTGACAATATGTCCAATGTTACGCTCACTTGCCATCGTTTTCAGTTTTGCTGTTTAATAGATTGTTTAGCGTTTTTGTCACTTTATCTTCTGATGAAGTATCCATAAAGTCGGGCATCAGAGTGTTTGCCAAAGTCAGAAAATCACCAAGATAATGCCCTTCAATAATGATAATTCTCGGATCATTCAAATTTTTAAGACGTTTAATTTCGTCGGACTTCTCGCAACCGTTAAAGTCGATTATCACCAGCGTAAAAGTTGGGTTGGATAATGCCTGATAAATGATGTCGTTGAAGTGCTCATCATAAAAGGAATAGCCTACAGTGAAAAGGACAGATTGTGGTTGCGATATGCAGTAAGCGAAATGACGGAATAATTCTGAATAAGGAAGGTCTAATGTATATGACTTCTTTACGGCAGTAGGATATATCATCAGATTGCCATAAAGACTATCATTGTCTTCTTTGGCTTTCCTTTTAATCAGTTCAATAGGCATCTCTTCAATACCGTATATATTGCTGGGTGTATGCTGGCTGTCATTTACCCAACTAATAGAGCCGTGTAACTTGAAATAGCGCACCACTTTCTCTATGCGTTGTACCTTGCCCGCTGTTGTGCTGCCGGGATAGAAGATGTCATAGTTGAATGTCTCGGGTTTGAAATAGCGATGATGAAACCCTGAAAATCCATCAATATATTTGACCCCAAGATTATCAAAAGCATACTCAAATGCTAAATCATAGTTTGATGTGAATATGTTGGCGCGTTGCAGGTTCAAGGGTCGTTGCATTAATGATTTCAAAAACTTCTCATGAAACAAGTATTTGTTACTTTTGAATTCTTCTTCAAATCCTTTTTCCCGAATCCGCTTCAAATCCTTTTCGTTGGTCTCACGATCATGAACATCGCAAATAGTAAACAGTGATTTTTTCAATGCAGTAATCAGGTCTTGGATGCGTTTGCTTTCATCATCAGCTTTCTCTGCTTCCTTTTGGAACAACATTGCTGTGAGATAATTGAGCAGCAATTCAAATTGAAGCAAAATCTCTCCATAGTGTTTGCTAATATCTTCATTTTGTGCATCCTCAGTGTTCTCCCCTAGTAAATCTTCAATCGTCTCATCCAGTAGATTCTCCATAGGTATATTTTCAATCTTTTCCAACGATAAATCCTCAATCCTCTCATTCTCGCCTTCAACCTTTTTGTCTGCCTCCTCGTCTTTCACATTCTCTTCCTCGTAGTTTCTGATGTATGTGCCATCGAAAACCAAATCCCATCCTCTATCATCCTGAAACTTTTCATTTTCCTTCGGATGATATTTGACTAGCATAGGTTTTTGCAAGGCAATAACATATTTTTTGAAGTCTTCTTTCAATTCATCTTTTTCAGATGACTCAATATCTTTCTCAACTTGTGATGGAATATTCTGGATACCAGCTGCGCCAAGGTGGATGGAAGACCCTGTTCCAAATAGGAAACTAACATTATCCAGTTGTAGATAATTCTTTATTTTTTCCCTTATATGGGCTATTAAATTATTCCGATGCTCATCGGTGGTTTTTTCTTGTTTCAAGCCAGCCCAATCAGGTGCTTTGTCTGAATTGCCAATATAGACATGATTCTTTTTTATGTCGAATGACTCAATCATAGTATTGTTCATTATTTTAGTGTTATCAATTATATAGTTTCTGAATTTCATTCCAATAGAAGAAAGCTTCAACGTTGCTTTTCTTGAACTTGTTGAACTTTGTGGGCAGTGGTTCTGTGATAATGGCATCAGCTAACTGCTGTTCACTGCCCAGAGCGTAGTGATGTACCTCTGTTCTTCCTTTCTCGATGAGTTTGCTCAGATAGGCCGCCTTGGAGGCATTGACAATGGCATGGTCAAGGCTGTAGTTTTTCTCACTATGTATGAAACTGCGCACCTTGCCTATGCCGTTTTGAAGCAACTGGAATTCTTCGGGATTCTCCATGCCTTTGAAACATATACAACGAGAAGTGTTGAAGATGTCATCAAGCACATCCTGTAGTTTTGAAGGGTCTGCCTTGCGATAGAGCAATTCAACGGCGGCAAATTTGCGGAAAGTATCAGCAGTAATCGTTAGGTCGCTTGTCAAGTCGAAAAGAGATGCTATGTCGAACAGTTGCTTGTTGATTTCCATGGAGCAGTCTTTGTCTCCCTTAAAGAAAGGGATCCCTGTAGTATGTGGTGCAAAGGCAGTGAGTTTGTCACCGAGCATGTCTTGGTAACTGGGTAGATTGACCATGACAGGCTCGCCTACCATCTTCAAGAATGGGCTTTGGATTGGAAGTGACACCACATGGGAATAATGGTTTTCCTCGAATAAGACATCCAGCAGAATCTTGTCCTGTTTGTTGCCTTCTGGATAGGAAACCTGATAATAGTATTTTGCGTGTTTCTTTGGAATGTCTGTCCGAGAAACACGTTCCACCAATTCAACTTCTCCAAAACCATATTCTGATGAATAGACTTTCAGATAGTCTTCAATTTGTGTATCTGGTGGGCAAATGATATCGACATCTATCGAGAGTCGCTTTGCGCTGTTCAGGTGCAGCATCTCTGCGGTACCTCCTTTGAATAATAGTGGACAACCAGAACGTACTAATGCTTCAAGCAAAGAAAAGGCTCTGATGGCCTTTTCGGCCAGTGCAATGTCTTTCACGTTATTCTCTTTGGCAACATTTTTTATCCAAGCCAAAGTTCTGCTATCTGGATGTATCATAGATTCTGAGTTTTAATGATTTTGAGAATATTGTCTTTACGATGACGACGTGCGGCATATCGGAGCAAACGACTGAGATTCACATTGTGCATGCTGAAAGCGTTCTCGAATATCGTGTAGAGCTCCGAACCTTGTGCAAAGTTCAGCTCCTTGTCGCCAGAAGCATCCACCAAAATCTTCTCCAATGTAGGTACAGGGATGTCGTTCACCGTTGTAATAGGGGCTTCATTGACCAGAAGACGGACTATTAGGAGTTTTTCGGTTGTGATGTATCTCTCACATTCCTGAACGGTAGGGTTGAGGAGTATGGGGATTGATGGAGCACTCCCTTGCAGGAAATTGAACACTGATTCCATTGCTGTGCGCTCCACATCGACAAATATCATTCCCAAAGCTGGAATGTGGTGCATATAGGGAACCAATACAGAAGGTTTCCAGATACAGAAAGTGGCAAAAGGGAACTTCATTCTTATCTGCTCGGCTATTGACAGTTCTTCTTCCGAGGGCTTATATACGAAAGGTTGTTTGCCTTTTTGGGGAAAAGAGTACAAACCGTAACCAGCTTTAGCCAACATACCTTGTTCCACAAGTCGTTTAAGCAGCACATGGGCCGATGCTTCTGATATATCGTTTGTACATAAGAATTGCATTAGGTCATGCCTACGGAAAGGCTGCCTTTGCAAGGATGCATAATCTAATATCTGTTCTGCTATTGTCATAATGGTCGTATCGTATTTTGGGTGCAAAGATATAACAATTTTGGCAAATTTTGATGATTTTTGCCAAAAAAGTTACAGGTTTTGAGATTGGGATGATGGTTTGAGGTTCGATAAGCTTATCAACCAAGCCTGTGCTGAATAAGCACATTGAGCCTGAAAGAGTGGAAATGGTGATGAAGATGGTTAATGGAGAAGACGTTGGGTCTGTGCCTGTCGGCAAGGAGTCGGCAAGGAGCTTGGCTTGGACTTCTATATATTGGTGCGCTTTGCTGATGAATCATGGAATAGCCTTGCTCAGCAGTGTGTGCTGACGGAAGCATACAATACAAAACTGTATACTACAGCAAGTTAATAATATGTACATAAAAGAATAGGAGGAGAGGCTGGTGAGCCAAGATTTATAGTTTGATGAGAAGATGGAAAATGGTTTTGCTTATTTCAATTTTTATTCATTACTTTGCAGGCAGAAATGATAAAAAAGGATTGCAAATGATTGATATTTTGTCCTATAAAAGGTTGAGGCCTAAAGGTTCATCTACTGACAAAAGAAGGGGATTTGGAGATTATAAACATGACCATCGTTCTCCTATTGAAAGTGATTTAGGACGTGTCGTATTTAGCCCTGCATCTAGAAGACTGCATGATAAGACACAGGTGTTTCCATTAATTACGGACGATAATACTCATTCACGGCTTACCCATTCAATGGAGGTGCAGAGCATAGGATATACCTTCGCTATTTTCTTGTCACAAAGTCAAGTGTTTTGTGATAAAATAGGCAAACAAAAAGGGGATGTGGAGTTGTTTCGGGATTTGTATGCTGTCTTGTCCACTATTTGCCTAACCCATGATATTGGCAATCCACCTTTTGGACATTTTGGAGAAGTATCTATCCAACAATATTTCAAAGCTCTTTTTACGGAAATGGGAAAGGATATTAGAACCTTTGAAAAAGAGCATTGTTGTCACAGTGTTCTTATGAAGCATTTGATTGAGGAAGTAGGGGAGGACGAAGGAAGAGAGCGGTTGCAGCAAGTAAGAGACTTTCTTGATAATTCTAATTTGTTATTGGATTATACGGATTTTGATGGGAATGCGGAAGGCTTCCGAGTATTAACGAAGCTGCAGTATTTGAATGATTTATATGGCATGAATCTTACTAGTGCTTCTTTGGCCTCTTATTTAAAGTATCCTAATTGCAGTTCCATTGATAAAAGTTGTATTTCCCAAAAGAAACACGGCGTTTTTACTACAGAAAAGGAAAGGATGCAAAGTGTTTTGAATAATTGCGGAATGAGTGACAAAAACGATAATTCGTTTAATAGACATCCACTTTCGTTTTTGATGGAGGCTGCCGACACAATTTCCTATTTATGTATGGACATGGAGGATGCCTTCTCGAAAGGATGGGTTGGTTTTGACGACATTATTCAATTATATAAAGTTGAAGAGAATGACGCTTGGCGTAAAATCGTCGATAACGCCAATAGTCATTATGAAACAGATGACCCTGATGAAAAGAAAATAGTTCAATTGAGAACGGAAATAATAGAATATTTGGTCTTGCTTGCATGTGAAAACTTTGAGAACAATATAGATAAGATATTTGAAGGAGAATATGACGAAGAATTGGTCACTGATGATAAAAATAAAATAGCTAAAGCACTAAATGATTTTTGTATTAATAGAATATTCCGACATAGAGAAATAGAATCGTTGGAAATCACCGGGAATGCGGTTGTCAAAGGTATTATGGATACTTATGTTGATTTATTGTTTCACCCAGACAAAGGCTTTAGAAAGCGAGGTAAAGATTTGATTTCTAAAACTATTGTTATGACTACATTACAAGAACATTATGAAGAAAATAAGAGTTGCAAAATAGCTCATGTTGAATATAAAGACTTTGACATAGGTGATTTAACCATTGAAGAGAGGTTAAGGATAATACGAGATTTTGTTGCAGGTATGACAGATAGTTATGCCTTGAATCACTATAGAAAACTAAGCGGACAAAGAATCTGACAGTACTCATATGAAGGACTATAATGATTTGAAGATATTAATTGGCAATCAAGCATCGGCTTTTCAGTGCTATATTGATAATGTGTTGCATGAAAACGAAATGTTTGATTTCTTTGATTTTTTTTCTAGTCAAACCGATGTTTATGTTTTTAGTGGGGTTATTCGTGATTTTTTGTTGGGTTATAATCAATATGGTGAAAACAGAGATTATGATTTCGTAATCCGTCATTTTAATGACATTACATTTCCGAGAGGACTAATTAAGGGCAGTGCATGTGAGAGAAATAAATTTGGTGGGATCAAAATAGTAAAGGGTCATAGTTGTTTTGATGTTTGGGGACTAGAGGACACTTGGGGAATAGTAAACAAAGGAGAAAAGGATCCAGACGTGTTTTCTTTGCTCCAATCTACTTTTTTTAATTTTTCATCCATTGTCTTTGATTATAAGAATTCAAAGTTTATTATTGGTGACGATTTTTGCAAATTCTATCAAACAAAGAGCATGGATGTGGTTTACAAAACTAATCCATATAAGGAGTCGTGCATTGTCAGTGCGTTTTATTATGCTAGACGATATGATTTAATAATAGGGTCTCGATTAAAAAAATGGATTGTAAACAATTATAGTAAACAAAACGATTACCAATCGGTACAAATAAAAAGATTTGGCCGTGTGGTGTATAACAATAAGGAAATCGAGTATTTAGTTGGTTCATTGTAATTAATTTAGAATCATCGTTGTTTTAATTTGTTGATAATGACAGTGTTTGAAAAGACATATAAAAATATTGCAGATGCAAATCCCGATATAGATATTGATGATTTCGGAACGCTCTATACGAATGCATTTTGGAAATTGCAGTATGAACTGTATAAAAACACCTTGAAAAAAGAGGTTACAAAAAGCAGAGATATATTAGAGGAAATTGTCTCTTGTTTATTGGGAGGTTATGGTTTTAAGGCTGAATTGGGATGGAAGGCTTTCCAACGGCTAAAGAGTAAACGGATTATTCGTAAAGGTGTGAGATACGAGACCGTCTTGGCCGCTCTTTCCGAACCTTTTATGATGAATAACAGACTTGTATATTATAGGTTCCCTGCGCAAAAGTCAAAATACATATATAGGTTATTAAACCGGCAAGACTTGAATTCCATTCCTTTGGATGATGCATTGTCTCTTCGGAATTGGTTGCTTTCAGTTGAAGGAATTGGCCCAAAAACTGCTTCTTGGATTACACGAAATTATACAGGCACTAATAATGTTGCAATTATAGATGTTCATATATATCGAGCAGGGTTGCTGACTGGATTTATCAAAACGGACATGAGTGTTCAGAGGGATTATTTTAAAATAGAAAAATGTTTTATTGATTATTGCAAATCAATAGATACTCAGCCTGCAATCATGGATCTTATAATGTGGCAAAACATGAAATACACCAATAAAATAGCTATTAATTATTTAAAAGAAAGGATTAATTATGGGAGGATCTAGTAATGGTTATGGGGGAGGGTATTTTGGCCCTGCAATTCCCCAATCAGACGGCAATTCACATGACCAATGTCTAAACTTGGTTTTTGAAACCACATTGGCAAGTGTTGATGTGACAGTATTGGCCACGGTTAATGTCGGTGATACATTGACAGTAGATGTGGCATCGCCCCTTGGCCCTGTGATTGTGTTGAAAAATGGGAAAAGAGTGGGAACGATTTTGTCCGAATACGACGTTTTGCTATTACAATGTATTTCGGATGGAACCATCTACAATGCTAAGGTTATTAAAATAGACAGTCCAGAATGTGTAGTGAAAATATATCCGATACGATAGACATAGTAGGCGGAACCTATCATGAAAGATGCTCTGAACCTGTATGGCGTGAAATCTATGGTTCCGGACTGCGTGCTGCTTATACGATAAGGGCGTTAACGGATTGCTGTTACATCAAATTGCATACTGTCGCTGACAACTATGTAAAACGTCATTTGGACATGCATTGCCCCTCTCTACAAATTGATTTGGATGTTTTAGAAATTTCTAATTCGATTTGTTTTAATTATCATCATGCCCTAAAACCACCGTTTGTTCATGATGTTCAAAAAGTGGTTGACAGTATTAATGTGAATGGGGAAAATTGTGTGGTATTTGGAATGTTGGAGACAAATACTACCGTGTGTGCAAAGAGAATTGTTTATGATCCCCAGTCACCTACAAACCCTTCTCTGTTGTCTTCTTCGGGTTCAAAAGCAGACCACGTTGCTTTGGTAATGAATTATCAGGAAGCGAGTTTGTTGGCCAATAGCTCAAATATTGATGAGATAAGGGGCTATTTATTCACTCAAGAAAATTGTGAATGTTTGGTGTTAAAAATGGGCCCTATGGGTGCTCGTGTGTTTGCTAACCGTGATAGTAAGGGGCAGAATGTGCCAGTCTACAAAACCGATTTTGTTTGGTCCATAGGTTCGGGTGATGTCTTTACTGCTGTATTCGGTTATTACTGGATGATAGAAGGGCTTGACCCATTTCAAAGTGCGATGAAAGCCAGCATTGGAGCGGCCAGCTATTGTAATTCGAAAAGGCTTGATGGGTTGAAACACAACATAGAAAACTGTCCTTTTGTTCCAATTCAACCAGGTGACCATGGAAAGGTTTATCTTGCTGGACCGTTTTTTACCATGGCCCAACGGACTTTCATCGATGAGTGTTATAGAGCCCTAAAAGGGATTGGATTGGATGTTTTTTCTCCTTTTCATGATGTCGGTATTGGAGAAGCCAAGGAAGTGGTTCCAAAGGATATCGAAGCGCTCGATGAGTGCAAGGTGGTTTATGCGGTTTTGGACGGTATGGATCCGGGAACAGTATTTGAAGTGGGATATGCGGTCGCTTTGCAAAAGAAAGTCGTTTTGCTTGCTCAAAACGAGCATCCGACCCATTTGCAAATGATGGTTGGAACTGGCTGTTCTATCGAAAAGGACTTTGTCACCTCTATCTATAAAACATATTGGTGTGCCATTGAATAAAAAAGCAATATTGCTATCAGGTGGAATGGATTCCATAGCCTTGGCTTATTGGAAACATCCCGATATTGCAATCACCATTGATTATGGTCAAAAGACAGCAGAGGCAGAAATAAAATCTGCAACTGCAGTGGCAAAGATTCTTAATATTGAGCATCATATCATAAGTATAAATGGTTCTTCTTTAGGCTCTGGTTCATTGTCAGGTAACGCTTCGCTTCCTGAGGCCCCCTCTTTTGAGTGGTGGCCTTATAGGAATCAGTTGATAGTTACCATAGCGGCGATGGAGGCCATCAAACTAGGGGTTGAGGAGATTATGGTGGGAACAGTCAAGTCAGATAGTGCATATAAAGACGGAACCGAGGAATTTTACGAGCAACTCAATATATTGATGGCTTTGCAAGAAGGAGGTATTAAAATATCTGTTCCTGCGATAAATATGAGTACTCAAGAATTGGTTAGAGTCTCAAACCTCCCCATAAAGCTGCTACTTTGGGCACACTCTTGTAATACTTCGAACACACCTTGTGGTAGGTGTCGAAGTTGTATGAAATATAGAGAAGTAAAAGCATCTTTGAAGATCCCGTAATAAACATGTATTATTTGAAGCATTAGGCGTACCAAGAATGGCATTTAGCTAATGTGATGCCTGTTGAGGTTAGACCAGAAAAGATTATTATTGTGGACACTAACTAATGATATAGAAAGGCGTACAAAAGAACATAATACTGAGTTTATTAAAACCATTAAGGCATATAAATTCGAGAACGCACAAGAATTAGAACAAGCTTTAAGTGACGCAGGATTTGATGCGAGTGATAAAACGGGTAATGGACAAGAAGATCATGTGTGTTTTTATATGTATAAGAGAGTTTTTGGTAAGACTATAGAATAAGACATTTCTAGCAAATATTCACATAGTAATAATTAGATGATTACATGATTAAGCCCTGCTCGGTTGTTTCGGGCGAGGCTTTTTAGTTGATGGTTTAAAGTTGAGTGTGATTGGAAGTTTGGAGTTGTTCAGTTTCGTTATGCCTGCTTACGTACTATCGTTCTTACGACTTGGCTCGTTCCCGAAATGTGGTTAAAGATTTTGATTGAGTTTGATGGATTTTCAACTATGAAAATTCAAAGATTCCTTGTTTGATTCCTCATATCAGCCCATAATTCGTAGCAAAGGCTTGGGTTGCTGATTTTTCATATCCCCAATCCGCTCGTTTCAAAATCTTCACCGTATAGTGCCAACTCACATCACGATGCAGCTCATCACGGCTGCAAGGGCTGCGCAGATGGTCTCGACACCGAGCTTGCGGAATAGTTTCTTGCGGTGGTATTTCATCGTGTCAACTGAGCGGAAAAGGCGGTCGGCAATCTCTTCGGTTGTGTAGCCTTGCGCCGACATCACCAGCAGATTTTGTTCGGTTTCTGTGAGGACAACGGGAACGCTGTCGTGCCACTTCCCGTCGGCCAACGAATACTCGCGTACGTCGTGGTTGCTCACGATGCCGTTGCCGCTTTCCGTCACACGCCACATCCTCACATTGCCGAAATCCTTACGCGGTGAGAGCGAGAACGAACAGAGTGCAAGCCACAACTGTCCTTTTGAATTCAGTTCCAGCGGCGTAAGCCGATGATTGACCATACGACTGCAACCATTTTGTATAAAGTGAAAATCATAGCTGATGACAAAGTCCATCTTTTCCGCCACGTCTATCCGCGAAAACTCCTCGAAGCCCGCACGGTTAATTTCGAGCAACATTGCCTGTTCTTCCTTGGGCACATGGTTGAGGTACTGGGCGTAGCCCATATCCTTCAGCCCAATGGGAGCCAACAACGGGTTCTCCGAGACATACAGGAAATTGCGTTTGAAATAATCGATAATACAGATGCTGTTGGGCGAGGTTCTTGCGGCAGCGGCCACCGCCTCAATCTTGGGCCACACACGTTCATAGTCGGCCTCCGTGATGCCGTCCACTCGATTTTTATCTATGAAGAAGTCGTAAATTTGAGTCATAACTACTATTAGTCTTTGACATAGTAACGGCTTTATGTCGTTTTTATTGACTACCCTTTCGGGTAGTTTTTCGTATGCCATCGGCTGTTTCACCCTTTAGGGTAATGTCTTTCTTGATATGAGACGATATTTTTGCAGCCCAAACAAGCACATAACGTATATGACAAAAAAGCACATTCTCATTCTTTTGGCTGTATTAACCTACAGTTTCGGTCAAGCCCAATCTTACTCAGTATCTGGAACGCTTCGCGATGCGAATAACGGAGATCCCATGGCATTTAGCAATTGCGCGTTGCTTCGGACGGTTGACAGTATGTTTGTCTATGGCAGCACTACTGATGACCAAGGCGCGATGCTTTTTTCTAATGTGGAACAAGGCGACTACTTACTACGCATTTCGGCGGTGGGTTACGACATCTACTGGCAGCACCTCAACATACAGTCCGAGACGGCGTTGGGCGTGATTGAAATCTTCCAAAACAGCACCACGCTGCAAGCCGTGAGCGTCACCGCCCAGCGTCTGCTCTACAGTGCTGACGGCGAGAAAGTATTCTACCATGTGGAGGACGACCCGAGTGTGCAGACAGGCACGATGGCCGATGCGCTACAAAACGCCCCGGGTGTGGAGGTTGACCCCGAGGGTAACATCACCCTGCGCGGCAGCAGCGACGTGACCATCTGGCTCAACGACAAGCCTTCGAACCTCAGCGGCGAGGCGTTGAAACAATACATCAAGACCCTGCCTGCCAGCAGCGTGAAACGCGTCGAAGTGCTCAACAATCCCTCGGCCCGCTACGGCTCGACGGGAGCCATCATCAACATTGTCACCGACCAGCGTGTACAACTCAACCAACTGCTCTCCGTCGGTCTTAACGTCAGCACCACGCCCTACCTACAGCCGTGGCTCTCATACGTCTGGGCCAACGAGAAGGTGAGCGTCACGGCATGGGTCAACGGCTCTTTCTCGCGCATCAAAATCAATAATCACAACGAGAGACGGCTCTATGCCGACGATGGCTCGCTCTCAACAGAATACTCATACGATGGTATGGAAACGCAGCAACATGTCAACGGCAATGCTGGAGTGCAGGTTACGTGGAATATCGACAGTGTGACCAGTTTGCAAGCTTGGGGTGGTGTATTCCCAGGTCTCGTCAAGCAAGAGAGCCACTACGACATCGCACGACAGGAATACCTCTATGACGCAGGCGACTACAGTTATCTATCCAACAACCTTGTCAACTCACCGTGGATGGGCGGCTTCGGCGGCATCTATCTCTCGCGGCAGCTTGACACACTCGGCCAAAAGATGAGCCTTACGGTAAGTAGCAATTACAATAGCCAGAACACCGAGCGCGACAAGGACCGCCTTTACACCGTGATGTCGCAATACAATATGCGCAACCTCCGCACCGAGCGTTACCCTTCATGGTGGACCAACTTCAATCTAGATTACACCAAACCATTCAGCCAAAACACCATTATGGAGGCTGGAGCGAGTGCCGTGCTGGGGCGCAATTCGCAGCTTGTGCAGTGGGACACGATGAACTTCGCCACCAACCAATGGATGCGCGATGCCGACCGCACCTTCAGCACCCGGATGGTGGACAACGAACTGACCGCCTATATCGCCGTACAGCAGAAAATCAAGCGTCTCACCCTCAAGGGCGGTGTCCGTGTCTATCGCAAGTGGAAGCAGGCCACCTTCGCAGATCTGCCTGTGGAGACCACTCAATATGATGTTGACAAGGCGTTTTGGGACTTCATTCCCTCATTCCACGCCAGCTATGCCACCGAGAGCGGACACAACTTCACCCTCAGTTATACGCGCCGCTTTACCTCGCCTGGTTGTAGGTTGTGGAGCACCTACACTTGGCTGGAAGAAGAGAGTTATGAACTCGGCAACCCCGACCTGCGTTTCAGCCACACCCACAATCTCGAGGGCGGCTGGACGATGTACAAAGGATGGGTCAGCGTGGGACTGACGGGCTATCTCCGCGCCAACACCGACGAGATACAGCAGCTCAGCGACGTAGCCTATCATCCCTACTATGGCCGCATTGTCAGTTTCAGCCAGTGGAACAACATCGGCGACAGCCGCACCCTCGGAGCCGAGGCCAACCTCACTTGGCGGCCAGAACCCTTTATGAACATCCGTCTCTACGCCAATTTCTACGACTATTATTACAACATGGAGTTCCGCCCTGGCAAATGGGACAAACGACACCTGCCCACCTTCAGCGGACGACTCAACGTGACAGGCAAACTCTGGAACGTGCTGCAAATCTACGCCAATGCCCGCTACTCTACCGCCGCATTGTCGCTGATGAGCAAGAGCCAGCCCTCGTTCCAACTCGACCTCGGAGCAAGTTCCGACCTGCTCAAAGGCCGACTCTCGCTCTTCCTCAACTGGCAAGACATCCTCGCCACCGCGCAGAGCGGCAATGTCGGCCTCAACCTCTACTACCAGTCCAACTACAGCTACACGTGGGGCAGCCGTGCCGTCACCGTCGGTGCCACCTGGCGCATCGGCAAAATGGAACTCCAAAGCCGCGCCCGCGAAGGCGTAAAAGCCCCGACATTATGATGAATAATTACAGCAATGATTACCGCTACAGCTACAACTCACGTTATGTCAGCCTCGGCCTCACCTGGCGCATCGGCAAGATGGATCTCGAATGCCAAAGCCGCCAAGGTGCCGCATATTGAAATTTGCATATCCGCAGGGAATGAATAGAAGAATAGGCTGTAATCTTTACTTTGCAAGTTTTTGTTCGATGCTGTCCTTCTGTGTTGGAGTAGTGGCCGAGGAGTGGTCCTCGGCCGTCTTTTATTGGGAGGTGGAAATTGTTTTCGGGTTATCGTGTTAGTGAAATGGGACTTAAAAGACAATTGGGATTAAAATGAGCGACAACAAGGATAGTGTGAAGATTCAGCATTTGATTGACGAGGCGGAGCGGCTGCCGAAGGATGAGGCCATTGCTGTGCTGAGGGCGGTACAGGCTACCGTGGCAGGGGAGAATGGCAACTGGAACCAGGTGGTTGGAACGGCCATCGAGCGCATCAAGGAACGCAAAGAGACGGCAGAAATACACAGTTCCTACAGGATTTCAAGCCGACAAGTCACGACTTTCGTGAAGCTGTTCCGCATTGTCTATGACCTGCACATCTTTGAGACCGCAGATGGCAGGTGTGTTTCCAACTCGGAGGATTTCATCAACGACTTGGCGCTTTACTTCAACACGGAGATAAAGCACCTCAGGAACCTTTTGTCGGCAGCCAAACGTACTGGCAACTTTATGGATGTGTTCGACAGGCTCCACGACCTTGCGCAAGCCTATTATGAGAAAGGAGAGGGAATGAATGCGAGCAAAAGGGTGGAGGCTCGTGAGAGCCAACAAAGGATAGATTTTGATGGTTTTTAATTATACGTACAATTGTAGTATAATTCATGGTCCAACACAAGGCCTCATCTTTGCCCACGATTTAACCGTCGTGGGCTTTTCTTTTATTGGTACCGTGAAGGAGGCCCGCGCCAAAAACTTAAGCGTTATGTTAGACACCATTACCTTTGACCAACTTCCCAAGGCCGTCGGCGACATCCTCGACGGCATCGCAGAGCTTAAGGACATCTGCAAAGAGCTTCGCGACGATAACGCCAAAAAGGACGAGTTTCTCACCATTGAGCAACTGCAAGCCTACCATCCTGGCCATCCGTCGCTTCAGACGGTGCACCGCTGGAAGAGCCTCGGCTATTTCCCTTTCTATAAAGACCCGGCCACACGACGCGTGAAGTTCAAGAAATCCGATATCGACGCTTGGATTGCTTCAAGCCGCCACATGTCGCGCAAGGAACAGAATGCGCTGCACGATGCGCAAATCCTTGCCAAGCGCAATCAACAACTGACTGGAGGGCTTGACGATGAATGAGGACCTGAAGAAATACCCTGTGTTGTTCGACTGGATTGAGCTGACGGATTTGCTCATCATGCTCCACATCACCAAGAACACCCTCAAAGAGTGGTGTTCGGAAGGTGACTTGAAGTGCAGCCGCATCAAGAACAAGACTTATTTCCTGCGCCAGGACATCGAGCGCTTCATGTATTCACACTATCAAAACTACAGGCCATGAACATGGACAAGACTAACGCCCCGGCGATGTATTTCTGGGGCACTCCGAACAACTACGCCGTGAAGCCTTCAGCCAAATGCGACCTGAAAAACATGCCAGGCTTCAACATCTTCAGGCGACCCATCACGAACAAATACCCTTATCAGGTGGTGAACCTGATCGATGTGTACAACTACATCATCTGCAGCTATGCCAAGGACCGCACCAACGAGTACCGCGCCATCAAGGATGAGCGGTACCGCCGACAGTACAAGGCGGACATGTTCGACTACTGCACTTTCTCCGGCGTCTTTTCCGTCCGTGCCGACAAGGCCATCATCCAACATTCAGGGTATATCTGCCTCGACTTCGACCATCTGAAGGATGTGGAGGCTGTGTTTGAGGCTTTGAAAGAAGACCCTTACTTTGAGACGCTGCTGCTGTTTCGCAGTCCGTCGGGCGACGGACTGAAATGGGTGGTCTCGTTCACGGATTCCTTCCTCCGATACGGCAACGACGGGGAGTCTTTCGGAGAATACCAGGTTAGGTTTTTCGCCAGCCTCTACAACTACATCTTCAACCACTACGGCGTGGAAGTGGACAGGCATTGCAGGAACCTCTCCCGGGCTTGTTACTTGCCGCACGATGCGGAAGCCTATCTCAACCCCTCGCTGTTATGAAGGACGCAGTTTTCAACCCTTCCGAATGGGACGCTGCGGGCATGGATAAGGTGAAGAAGGCACCTTCTCCAGCCGTCGGCGTGTCGGCGCAACAGGCGGCCATCCTTGCCGTGGTGGAGGCCGTGGAGGCCTCGGGCATCGACATCACGGCCAGTTATTCGGACTGGTTGGCCATCGCGTTCGCGTTGGTGTCGGAGCTGGACGAGGACGGGCGTGAGCTGTTCCATCGCCTGAGCCGCTTCTATCCGGGCTACGACGCTGCCGAGGCCGACCGACAGTATTCGGCCTGTCTGCATGACGGCAGCCGTGAAATCAGCATCGCCTCGCTGTTCAGTATCGCGAAGGCACACGGCATTCGGTGGGCTGCGGGCGGCCTGTCTCCTTCCTCGTTTTCCTCACGAAAACGAAGTGAGGAAATTGAGGAAAATGAGGAAGTGAGGAAAATGGAGGCCGCACGCATCGACACTTTCTCGCAGTCGGTGAGGGCGCAGCTGCCGGGCATCCTGAAACGCATCGTGGCGGATGCCGTGTCGGAGGTGGATGCTGACTTGCTCATCCTCGGCTCGCTGACGGTGTTTTCGGCCTGTATGCCGAATGTTTACGGGGTATATGACCGTCGGGAGGTGTTCGCCAACCTGTTCCTGTATGTGACGGCCAGCGCATCGTCGGGGAAAGGACGACTATCGCTGTGCCGACACCTGGCCGCTCCGCTGCATCGGGAATTGCGGGAGCAATACCGCAAATCGATGGAGCGGTACAAGCAGCAGCAGGTGCAGTATGTCATCAACAGGAAGAACGGCGACATGGAGGAGCCGCAGGAGCCGCCGTTTCTGACGCTGTTCATCCCGGCCAACAGCACGGCGACGGTGGTGTATCAGACTTTGTCGCAGAATGACGGAGTAGGGCTACTGTTTGAGACCGAGGGCGACACGCTGGCCAACGCCTTCAACTCGGACCTGGGGAACTACTCGGACGGCTTCAGGAAGGCTTTCCACCATGAAGCGATATCGTACCTGCGGAAGAAAGATCGCGAGTATGTGGAAATCACGAAGCCGAAGTTTTCGGCCATCCTGTCGGGAACGCCGGAGCAGGTTTTCAACCTGATACCCTCGGCGGAGAACGGGCTTTTCAGCCGCTTCATCTTCTACGTGATGCCGACCGAAATCGTGTGGCACGACATGTTTGATGCCTCGGACGGTCCGACGGCGGATGAGCTCTTTGAGCAAATCGGCAGGGACTTCTACCAGTTCCACAAGCCGCTGACGGAACAGGCGGTGCGTTTCAGCCTGCAGCGGGAGCAGCAAGGCAGGTTCAACGCCTTCTTCACGCAAGCGCAGGAGGAATATGCGGCTTTGTTCGGCAACGACATCATCGCCTCGGTACGTCGCCTCGGGCTGATCTTCTTCCGGATTACGATGATACTGACGGTGCTGCGGCAGATGGACGATGGATGTTTCCCACCGCCGACAGGCGAAGGGGAACGGAAGGAGGCCTCGTTGGTGTGTGCGGATGCGGACTTTGACACGGCCATGGAGATGGTGAGGGTGCTGCTGCGGCACTCGGCCTCGGTGTTTCAGAGCCTGCCACGCAGGACGGAGCGACGCTTCAGGCAGGGCAGGCAGCAGCGCACAGAGGGCAGCCGACAGGCTTTGCTGTCGGCCTTGCCGGACACCTTCAACCGCGCAGCTTATCTTCAGGCGGCTGCCCAAATGGGCATCGGCGAGAAGACGGCGGAGCGGTACATCGCGGATCTATGCAGGTCGGGGATGCTGGAGCATCCAGCGAATGGGCAATATAACAAGGTGACATGAAAGGGGGTGGCCATCAGTTCGGCAGGGGTTCGCCGTCGGCTGGTTTGTCGAGGAGCATCAGCCATTGCCGAATTTCTTTGAGTACCGGCTCGCGCTCCTCGATGATCTTTGACAGCTCTCGGGCGTAGCTGTGCATGGCTTTGTCGGTGAGGCCGTCGGCCAGCAGGTCGTCGAGACCTGCGAGACGTTCGTCGAAGTCGGCGATTTGCGCCTTCAGTTCCGTGAGGCGCTGGATGATGTGTTCGTCGTCCATATCTATTCATTTGGGGCATAGAAAAGGCGCAGACTGCACCGTTTTCACAACCGACAGGCTCTGGTAAACCTTTCATACGTGGAAACGACCGTCTGCGCCTATTGGCGCAGACTTTATCGTTCGGTTCCCGTATGTGAAATGTACCAGATTTCGTCGGTTAGGAAACGCGAGCGTAAAGCCCTAATTATGTCTTATACGGGTACAAAAGTAAGACTTTTCTCTTTTTCAAGGTGAAAAAAGGGAGAAGTTTTTCGTTTTTTGCGGGATGGGGTTTTCCTCGTTTTCCTCACTTTCCTCACTTTCCTCAGGTGTGTTTCGTGAGGAAAAGAGGGCGGAATGATGCCGTATGGGGGTGGTGTTGGTGAGTGTTTATGAGAGAGAGGGTGGGAGAGGCTTGATTTTTTGGCGTGTCAACGGAAGGGGTGAAACGTGTCAACGATGGTACTTTGTGAGAGGTGTTTTGTGCCACGAGGAAAGACGTATCTCGAAATCGGTTGACACGTGGTTGACACGGCAGGGGGTGTTTGGGGGATGAAAAAACCCTAACTGCTTGATTATCAGTTAGGGTTTTGGAAATTCTTGGTAGTCTCTCCGGGATTTGAACCCGAGTTACCAGGATGAAAACCTGACGTCCTGACCAGACTAGACGAAGAGACCACTTCGTGTCATTTTTGACGCTGCAAAATTAGACAAAATTTCGATACCTACAACGGTTTCAATGAAAAAATGATAAAAAAATTGTAATCAGTTGATAAACAATTGCTTAGATTTTGACTTTATTCGAACAAAAACGAGAATTGGAACATTTTGTTGTGCAATTGATCAATTGCTGTGGTGTAGATTGGCACTTCGCTCTTCACGACATCAAGCAAACCATAGCTCATTTTCACCTCGATGCCCATCTTAAACCATTGGTTGTAGAAGTCGAATCCAGCACCGATTTCAGCAGCACAGTCGACACGTTTGGTAACAAAGTTGGTGATTAGATCAACTTCTTCTCCGCTGCTGTTGGTATATGTTATCAAATTCTTTTTTTGTGTCGCGAGGTCAAGTTTAGGGTTGATGCCTCCAAAGAGGTAGGCTCCAATGTTGTTGTAGCGTTTCGAGCGGTATTTAATATTGAGCGGGAATTCGACAAACGTAGTGAAAATGGCTTTTTCCAAATATTTCATGTCTGGATCACCACCAGCTTGGCTCCAAATGGCAATGTCATATTTCAGTTGGCGGTCACTGAAACTTAATGAAGGGATGAAGCGTAGGTCAAAATAGCGCCCCAAGCGTTTACTTCCAACGATACCTACGGTAAAGCCAGGTGTTTGCTTTGTCTCTATGTTATAAATAGTGAGACTCCTTGCATTTGAAAGTCCGAAAGGCACTAATTTGTCGAGAGAAGAATCGTATATTATTTCTTTGTTTTGATAATCTTCAACCGTTTTGATGGTGTACATCATCTGGTTATAAGCCAACAAAAACCCGAAATGATACGGCTCATTCTCGTATTTGGGCAGGTAGTGGATGACTCTCCTTTGGGCTTGGGCCGGGACGACCGTTGCGGCGAGCAACAATGCGACAGCCAGTATTTTCAATGCTTTTTTCAATGCTTTGTGATGTTTGAATGATAGTTTAACGTTATTTGTCTTTTTTTATTGCAGAGAAAGCCAAAACTATTCAACCAATACCGAGACTTGGAACATCCTGTTGCGCAACCTGTCGATGGGAGCAGTGTAGATGAAGGCTGGGGCTCTGACAACGTCGAGCAGTCCTTCGCTTATTTTAACCTCAATGCCCAACTTTACCCATTTGGTATATAGGTCTAAACCAACTCCGAATTCAGTGGCACAATCGAAGCGTTTGGTAACAAAGTTGTCGATAAACTCGATCCAATTGCTGTCATAACCTATGCTGCGTTTTAGTGAGGCCAAATCAATTTTCGGGTTGATGCCGCCCATAAGGTAAGGGCTTACGTTGTTGTGGCGCAAAATGCGATATTTGAGGTTGATGGGAAGCTCCACGAAAACGCTGTGGATGTTTTTGGTGAGTTCTTTTGTAGAGATGCTACCTTCAAGATCTTGTATGCCAATGCTATAGTGAAGGCGGCGTTCGCCAAAGCTCATCGAAGGGATGAAACGAAGGTTGAAATGGCTACCAAGGCGTATGTTACTCGTGATACCGAGGGTGAAACCAGACGTCAACAATGGCTCGATGTTTTGGACATAAAGGCATTGAGTATTTTGTATGTTATAAGGGCCACAAGGCCATGAGTCGGCAGGTAGGGCGATACTTTGGTAGTCATTCACCGTTTTTAGCGCAAAAGTCATTTCGTTGAATGCCAATAGGAAACCGAAATGAAAGGCTTTGTTGTCATAGTCGGGCAGATAGATTTTGCTGCTTGGCATAAGGTCGGTAGTATCTGACTGAGCTTTGGCGGTAATACCCGTTGTAAAGAGCAATATAGCGAAAGCAACGGCTTTCAGTGCTTTTTTCATAATGTTTCGGTTTAAATCGGAACAAAAATAGAAAAAAAAGGAATATGCTACTCCTTTTCTGCAACATAAAGTGTGGCAATGCCCATCGTGAGCCGTTTGGTTTGGCATTTCCCTAAGCCAAAGGAAGCTAATGACGCGCTGAAAGCCTCGGGCTTGGGGAACTTTTCCACCGAAGCGGGAAGGTATGTGTACGCACCTTTGTCCTTTGAAACGATTTTCCCAATGAAAGGCAGCAAACGCTTGAAATAGAATCGGTAAAGCTGCTTCACGGGGAACCTTTCAGGCATCGAGAACTCCAAGATGACGGCTTGCCCGCCCGGCTTCAGGACGCGGCTGATTTCAGAAAGGCCTTTGCCCAAATCCTCGAAGTTGCGCACACCGAAGGCCACCGTGACGGCATCGAAGCTGTCGCTTCCAAAGGGCAATGCCGTCGCATCGCCAAGGCGCAATTCGATTTGGCTTTCCATCTTTCGTTGGGCGACCTTGGCTTTGCCAATGTCGAGCATTTTCTCCGAGATGTCCATGCCGATGATATGGGCCTGAGGGTTCCATTTCGCCAAGGCAAGGGCTAAGTCTGCCGTGCCCGTGGCAAGGTCCAAAATGGCTTTGGGCTGGCTTCTCGCGACGGCTTTGGCGGTCTTCCGTCGCCACACCTTATCTATATTAAGGGAGAGCAGGTGGTTGAGCGCATCATACTTGGGCGAGATGCGGTCGAACATGGCGGCGATGGGGGAGACACTCATTTCAGACGTGGGCTTCACTTCACCGTTTGACGTTGGGAATCTTGAACAGCGAGGCGTCGACGCTTGCGGGCAGTTCGATGCTCTCGATCGTGGTGGTCATGGTTCCGTCGGAGTCTTTCTCCACCCGCTTCATGGGAATGCCTTCCCAGATGTAGTACTCGACGGTGGTGTCGTTCCTCTTGCCCTTGAAGATGTCGCAAGGCTTGCCGTTCACCGTGGCGGTGCCGTTCTTTTCCAGCTTGCAGCCGTTCACTGTCTTCGAACCACTGCCCAAGAAGTTGATCTCATCGTTCTTCAGCTGCTTCCAGCCCGTACTCTTGCTGTACATATAATGCTTGTCATCTACGATGATGTTTTTGATCTGGGGGGCTGAAGTGCTCTTCCACTTGCCGCCGACCTTTTCCTCACAACGTGTGATCTCGCTGCGCTCCAGGCGGCCGTAGTCATCCCACCAAGTGGTGTAGTACATGCGAATGTCGCCGCCGTCTTCAACGCGCTTCACGATGCCGCACTTCACACCATAGCGGGCGTATTGGCCTTTGAGCGTTGAAGTGTCCGATTTCTTGCCAATGGTGGGTTTCTTGCCAGCGTTGGAGTTCTTGTCGGTATCGGTGTTCTTGTCGGTGGAGGATTTCTTTTTAATGGTGGGTTTCTTGCCAGTGTTGGAGTTCTTGTCGGTGCTGGTGTTCTTGTCGGTGGAGGATTTTTTGCCTATGGTGGGTTTCTTGCCAGCAGTGGAGTTCTTGTCGGAGACTTTGTTGGGTTTGCAGATGCTCTCAAGGTTGATTTTGCTGATGGGCTTGTTGGTATAGTGGTTGGTGATGTGGTCCATCGGGATGCCGAATTGCTTGGCACCGTCCTCGATGTTGAACGACTGGACATTGTTGTTCTTGCCTTTCACCGTGATATTCTGCCCGGCATTCAGCGTGGTTTTCTTGCCGGTCTTCTTGTTTGTCACTTCCACATTACCGGCAAAGACCCACACCTTCGATCCTTGGCTGGACTCCTCAAGTGCGAATATTGTGCCTAAGATGCCTGCAACACATTCCGACATCTCACAGTCAAGGGTTTTCCCCTCCATCATCTTTTTAACATTTCCCCATAAAGCACCGGCAATAAACTCAATTTTTGAGACCCCATCTTCTTCAGTATGAATGAGCAAAATGCTCTCAGGCTTAATGACATAGGTGCTCATATCTTCCAGCCCCAAGATGGCACCAGATTCCTCCTCAGTCTTAATTCTCGTGTCTTCATATAGAATTGCATCTATAGTAGCATATTCGTATGAGTAATCTCCTTTAAATTCACAACGATAGCTCACCTCTCCATATAAGTCATTAAAACGGATTTTGGTGTCTTTTACGCAACTGATGCCAGGTCTGTGTTTAGTCTCAGTTTTTTTCTCGGGCTCGGGAGCTGTATTCCCAACCTTGAATCTTCCAACGACCTTCATTTCGAGTGCGTATGCCCTGGGATGCGGATCAGGAGTGCGGTAAATGATCGACACAATGACTTCTGTTGCATTGCTTGGAACCTGGAAGCTCTTATACATGTCTTCTTTCTCTTCCAATTTGATGGGCACACCACCATTAACCGAGAAAAAAGATCCTTCCTTAAAATAATCAAATAGGATGTATATCTTCGGCTTATCTTTTCCTGATACCTTCCGCAGGTCGGCCGTAATGACGGCGCCAGGAGCAACGGTTCCACTGAGTTCTTGTTTGAGGTCGCCATCGTCAGTGCCTCCGTAGTTGACCTTTTCCAGTTTTGGTTGGCCTTGTTCTGTCACTGTGACACCTGATATGCTCCATTTCATCTTATGCCCGTCGTTCTCCAACGTGCCTTCAACTTTGGTTTGCGCATTTGTCACCAGTGCCGCCATCGTTAGCACGAGGGTGGTGAGAGTCGTGAAGAGTTTTTTCATAGATTTAAGGATTTAAAGATTCAAGATTTAAGATTTAAAATTGGCTTTCAGCTGTCAGCAATCAGCTTTAACTTCGTTGAATCTTCGATTTCAGCTCGCTGGTGGCAAAGCTGATGGCTGACTGCTGATGGCTGACTGCTTTCTCATATTTCAAGATTTAAGATTCAAAGATTACGGGGCAAAGATAAAAAAAGTTTTGGAAAAGAGGTCGCCCTTGTGAAAAATGGTGTAGGAAGGTTCGATAGCGGGCTAAAAGTACAAAAAAATACACTTTTAGCCCGCTATCGCTCTAATGATTTGCTCTGGCGTAATGCCGTTCATGCAAGCGTAGTCGCCGCGGGAGCACGGTTTGTTGCCATACACCGAGCAGGGTCGGCAGGGCAAATCCAACTGGATGCAATCTTCTGCTTTTTGGTTCCAGCCCAGGAAACCGGCGTAAGGATGCGTGCCGCCCCAAATGGAGACGACCCTCGTGCCCACCAACGAAGCCAAATGCATGTTGGCGGAGTCCATGCTGAGCATCATGTCCAACTGGCCCATCAAGGCAAGCTCGCCTCGCAAGCCTTGCTGGCTTTTGGCGGGCAGCACGTTGTTGTATTTACTGCAAAGGCTCTCGATCTGCTGGCTTTCCTCTGCTCCGCCGCCGAAAAGAAAGACGCGTGTGTTTTCCCTTTCGCTCAAGGCCTTGATGACCAGCTCCATCTTTTCCATAGGATAAACCTTGGTGGGATGCTTGGCAAAGGGCGCGATGCCCACCCAAGTCTCATCATCTGCTTTTTGCGTCTCGCAAAAAGCTGAATAGTCGAGCTTTACGAATTGTTGCTTTATCGGAAAACCTAACTGTTCCAACACCTTGGCATAACGCTCAAAGGAAGTGGCCTGCTGCACAAAAACCTTGTTTTTCTGTCGCGTCAAGGCCTTTTTGCCTTTGCGTCCCTTGTCGATTTTGGCGACTTTTTTTCGGCGCAGACAACCTTCGGTACGGAGCCACCACGTGCGTAGCACATCATGGAAATCAGCGATGTAGTCGAAGTCGTTCAGATGGGCATCGCGCCAAAGGCGACAGAGCCCAAGCAGACCTTTGTGCCGTCCTTTCAGGTCGGCGGCAATGAAATGCACATTCTTGGGTGTTCGCTCAAACAAGGGTCTCGCCATCTCCCGACTGAGCATAGTAATCTCCAAGTCAGGATATTGCACGGCCAAGTTATAAATGACGGGAACCGTCATGGCGATGTCGCCCAAGGCGGAGAACCGTATGATGAGGAGCTTGTTCATGAAATAAAGGCCGTCAAGTGTAAGTCCTTGCCGTGCATGTCATTCCAAGATGAGCCTCCTATAGATTGACTTCGTCGAATGCAGGGCATTTCCATTCGCACAAGGCTATGCAAGGAATGACATAGGAGGCCGGTAAGGTGGAATCTATGCACGGCAAGGACGGTATTATTCATTATAGTTTTTGCCCGTAAAGCACTGGATTCAATGCGGGGTCGTTGTACATCTTCATCTGCTTGTAGACCTTCATGACCTTTTCACCTTTTTTGTAGCATTCCATCAACTGGTCGATGGCGGTGCAGAGGTCGGTGTTTTGTTCCAAAAGCACGTCTAATTTGGCCTGGCATTTGGCCTTGTGCTCCTCGCTGACATCGTTGCGCTCCACTTCGGCTTTCATGTGGTAGATCTTCAGTTGCAGGATGGAAAGCCGGTCGATGGCCCAAGCGGGACTCTCCGTGTTGAGCGTAGCATTAGGCTGTGGCTCAACGCGTTGGAATAGCATCAGGAAATAACCATCAATCATCTCCACGATGTCGGTGCGGTCTTGGTTCGACTTGTCGATGCGACGCTTCAAGGCCAGGGCCTCCACGGGGTCGATGTTCGGGTCGCGGATGAGGTCTTCCAAGTGCCACTGCACCGTGTCGATCCACACCTTATTATAAAGGTACCATTCGATGGTCA
>JAEEGF010255217.1_pt1 | contig 27054 bp, 16 predicted proteins | sample 9134171 | NCBI WGS metagenome assembly JAEEGF01 (sample SAMN16246542, study PRJNA631951) | gut metagenome | biome: gut microbiome; feature: rumen; material: AP-attached | host: Bos | place: Iran: Karaj | collected 2018-10 | reverse complement strand
TGTAGCGCTTCCTTCAAACATGAAAGAAACCCTCCTGGACGCCGCCCATGACAGTCACCGCTGGGAAAAATGGCTCCACCAGGACGAGCTTGGCAAAGACCTGCACGAACTCACCCCGGACCGTCAGGACTGGATTGTAGCCACCTGCTGCCGCTACATCTGGCAGCAGCCCAAACCCCTTGCCGCACGCGGAACGCTCTACGCAAACCTTGAGCGCCTGGGCGTAGATGCAGAAGAAATCGTCCTAGGCCGCATAGAAAGGGATATGGACAAGTACTTCCGGGCATTCAACCTCATTGGTCTCAACGACCTCCTCTAAACACTAAGACAAATAATAACGAATTATAAACTAACCAGATGAAAAAAGCGTTACTCAAAGGCTTAGCCGCAGCTGCCCTGCTCCTGATGGCGCAGCTCGCGTTCGCCCAGACCATAACCGTCACCGGTCAGGTCCTTGACGCATCGGACGGCCAGCCCCTCATTGGGGCCGGCGTCGTTGTTTCTGACGGAGGCGGTACCATCACCGATTACGACGGCAACTACGTAATCAAGGTTCCCGCCAACGCAACCCTCACATTCAGCTCACTGGGATATATTTCCCAGACTGAGGCCGTAAACGGCCGAACCGTTATCAACGTGAGCCTGTCTCCGGACTCTGAGGCCCTGGAAGAGGTTGTGGTGCTGGGTTTCACTTCCCAGAAGAAGGCGGAGCTCACCAGCGCCGTGGTTTCCATGGACGCTGAAAAGCTCACCGACGTCACCACCGCCGACGTAGGTAACATGCTTCAGGGCAAGGTGGCCGGCGTCATGGTTATGAACAGCACCGGCCAGCCCGGATCAAGCGCCGATATCCGCATCCGCGGTACCGGTTCCATCACCGCGGGCGCAGGCCCTCTGTATGTTGTGGACGGCGTTGCCGGCGGCAGCTTCAACCCCAACGATATCGAGACTCTCACAGTCCTTAAGGATGCATCTGCAACGGCATTGTACGGTGCCGCAGCTTCCGGCGGCGTCATAGTGATCACCACCAAGAGCGCCAAGCAGGACCAGGTCCAGGTGAACTTCAAGGCCAGCGCGGGCGTAAAGAAAGCCCTCACAGGCCGCTTCAAGCCCATGGACTCCTATGAGATGTACGAGTTCTGCAAACTGGTCTACAAGGGCGGCGCAAAGACTATGGCCCCTTCGGAGGACAATCTGGACGTTCAGAACTTCAACTGGATAGACGCGGTCTTCAACACCGGCATTGTCCAGGACTACTACGCTTCCGTTTCCGGAAAGGCCGGCAAAGTGAATTACTACGTGAGCATGGACCACTACAACGAGCAGGGCACCATGATCAACACCGGCTACAAACGCACCGCTGCCCGCATGAACCTGTCCGCTCCTATCACGGACCGCCTCATTATGAACGTGCGTTTCAATTACTCCAAGGATTACACGGATTCGGAGAAATGGCGCACACGTGAAGCCGCTTATACCATGATGCCTTTCGACGTCCCATACGTGATGGACGAAGACGGCAATTACACCAAGGAGCCCCTGCTGGTAAACTCCAACATCCGCTCGGACAACAGAAAAAAGTGGTATTCCAAGAATACTTACAACATTCTGCACAATGAACAGTACGACTACGCCAAGAGCCACGGCGAAGGCCTCACCGGAGACATCCAGCTGGTCTGGAACGTGAATGACTGGCTCACCATCACTTCAACCAACCGCTACGACAGCTCCAATTCCTACTCCGAGGAATACTACGATCCCCGCGCAATGGAAACGGACGGCGGCAAGGGCGGCCTGGTGAACGGTGACGGCGAATGGAACGGCTGGGGCACCACCAATCTGGCCAAGTTCCACAAAGTTCTGTTCGGCGGAGAGTTCAACGCCGTGCTGGGCTGGGAATACAGCGAAGGATATTCCCGCAACCTGAGCGCATCCGGAGAGGGTTTCCCCGCCGGCCAGCGCTCCCTGAGCAACTGTACCCCCAATGCAATTAAGGCAGATGGCTATGACTACCACACCCGCGCATGGGCTCTCCTTAGCCAGGCTCAGTATTCATACCTGGGCAAGTACATCGTCACCGCTTCCCTGCGTTACGACGAAAGCTATAAGTTCGGTCCACTGAACCGCGGCGGTTTCTTCCCCGGCATTTCCGGTGCATGGGTGGTCTCCAACGAGGATTTCATGAAGGACCTCAAGGACATTTCCTTCCTGAAGGTGCGGGCCGGCTTCGGTAAAACCGGTAACGACAATATCCGTGCATTCCAGTATCAGGATACCTTCTCCCTCACCGCACAATACAATAATAAGGTTTCCGCATTCCTTGAGCGCCAGGCCAACTTCAACCTGGGCTGGGAGGAAGCCTATATGACCAGCCTCGGCGTGGACGCCACTATCCGCAACAACTGGAACGTTACCCTGGACGCATATCACACTCTGAATACCCGCCTCCTCCTGGACAAGCCTCTCCCTCCTTCCACCGGTTTCTTCTCCGTTATGGACAACGTGGGCAAGGTGCGTAACATAGGTCTTGAACTTGCCGCAGACGGTGCGGTCTTCAAGACCAAGGACCTGTCCGTGAACCTGGGCTTCAACCTGGGCGTGAACCAGAACAAGGTTCTGGAACTCCCGGACCATGCAAACATGCCTCTCACCCGTTCTGAAGTGACCCAGCTGGTGAGCGAAGGTCAGCAGATCTACTCCTGGTACATGCCCAAGTGGATGGGTGTTGACGTAGAGACCGGCAAACCCCAGTGGGAGCACATCGTCACCCAGGAAGAACTTGACTTCGGCCTGTACGAAGGCCACAGTGCTGGTGACAGGGTAATCACCAACACCTACGGCGACGCCACTGCTCAGATTGTGGGCAGCGCATCCCCCTGGCTCACCGGCGGCTTCAACTTTGGCATTACCTGGAAGAACTTCACTCTCAGCTCCAACAGTAGCTTCGTAGTTGGCAACAAGATATTCAACCGCACCCGCTGGGCCATCATGGATACTGACGGTGCCCAGCAGCAGTACAACCAGCAGTCCCTGAACAACGGACTTGGCTGGGTGCGCTGGAAAGACGGAGACCCTGACGGAACCAACTACAAGGCCACCCATCCGGAGGCCAAGAAGGGCGGTAATTCCCAGGCACACGAACTGTCTTCCCGTTACCTGGAAGACGGCAGCTTCTTCCGCCTCAGGAACGTAACCCTCTCCTACGATCTTCCCCAGAAGAAGATCAGCAAGGCCAAGATGAGCGCGGCACGCGTTTACCTGTCGGCCGACAACCTCTTCACCTACACCAGGTTCTCCGGCATGGATCCGGAGGTGAACCTGGAAGTGGGTTCCTACAGCCTCCCGGGCATGTACTCGGACGTTTATCCCGTTCCTATGTCCGTTGTTCTTGGTGTTGACATCAAATTCTAAAAGGAGACTACAGTTATGAAAAAGATATTTGCAATTGGAATCGCTCTCCTCACCCTGGTGTCCTGCAATATGGACTTCTATTCATCGGATGCGATGACTTCATCTGCGCTGGCGGAGAATCCTTCAGCGGCAGAGTATACCACGGACGGCATCTACGCCCTCTTCAAGGACAATCTGGAGTATAAGGGAACGTCCGAAGCCGGCAACACCTATATCCGCCACCTCTTCCAGCTCACTGAGAGCCGCGGAGACAACGTGACCGTTTCCGGTTACTCTGAAGACCCGTTCACATCCCCTTACCGCTATGAGGACGTGGACTACGGCAAGAACAAGACCTACACATGGTGGATGGCCTACAAGATAATCAATGCGGCCAATTCCAACATAGACGGTCTCCTGAAGGCCGTGGAGTCCAGCGCCAGCGAACAGGACAAGAAGGTGGCTTCCCAGATGCTGGGAGAAAACCTGTTCTTCAGGGCTATCGCACACTTCCATATGGTAACGCTGTTCGCCCGTCCGTACGTATGCGGCAGGGATCTCCCCGGCGTTCCCCTCAGGATTGGCATGGACTACTCTACCACAACCCGCGCAAGCGTTGGTGAGGTGTTCGACGCTATTGTGAAAGACCTCAAAGACGCCATTAAATATATGGATGAGGGTCAGGTCCGCGGAGACGCTTCATATGTTTCCGCCACCGCCGCCAGGGCACTGCTTTCCCGCGTGTACCTGTTCATGGGGGACGATCACATTGACGACTGCATCGCCCTCTGCGATGAACTCATAGACAACGCTCCCGGCTCCGTGAAAGGCGTTTATACCGTAAACCAGCTCCAGGAGTATCCCAAGCACACCTGGAACCAGACGGAAACCATCTGGTGCATCCATCTCACATATCCTAAGGACCACCCTTCACCGGAAGCCACCATCGGCTCCATGTACCTCTGCGAGGCGTACTCTACCAACGGCTGGGGTGAATGGTACTACAGCGACGAGCTCATCGAACTTTACAACCGCTACAAGAACGCCGACGGCAGCTGCATGGACAACCGCTTCAACGCCTACTTCAATTACAAGTGGTACAACAGCGAGGCCGATGTATGGCCTGACACCGGCAAGCCGGTAAACACCGTGGTCCTGAACAACGGCAAGCAGACGGTCTGCTTCCCCGTTCCCTTCGAGAACCAGGCATGCTATACCGCCCACGTGGCCGGGCTCACGCCCAACGCCGCCGGAGACTATGTGTTCACCTATGAGGGAACACAGTACACTGCCAAGAAGACCAGCGTGAACGGTTACGACCGCTGGTTCATTGACCACAACTTTACCGGCGACGCCACCTTCTGGAACGGAAAGACTCCCGCCTACATCCGCCCGGACATCGACGAAGACCTTGGCTGGGGTTTCCGTACCAATATGTACGCTCCTTATATGAACTCCAAGTTCGCATGGCAGGACGGTCAGGCAACCATGTCCTCCCCCGTTATGATCCGCTGGGGCGAAGTGTTCCTGAACAGGGCTGAAGCTCTTGCCCGCAAGAACGACGCCAAGGCCCTTGACGATGTGAACCTTATCCGCAAACGCGCAGGCCTTCCTAACGACGCCATGTTCTCCACGGGCAACATGCACGGCTACGACGGTTCCCTCTACGGCACCAACAACGCCCTCCTGGACATCGTCCTTGACGAGCGCCGCATGGAGCTCTGCTTCGAGGGAGACCGCGCATTCTCCATCTTCCGCAACAAGGGAACCCTGGACCGCCGCTACGTTGGTTACCATCCCTTCACCACTATCAGGTACGACGATCCCCGTATCGCCCTCCTGATCCCCAGTGACGAGGTCCTCACCAGCGGAATCCAGCAGAACGATCCCCGTTCCGGCTTTGTTGAATAGTAAACCCACTCCCCTATGAAAAAACTGTTTTATATCGTCCCCCTTGCAGCCACGCTGCTTCTTGCCGCCGGCTGCGGAGACAACAAGGACAACCCCACTCCTCCGAATCCCAAGAAGGAACTGGCAGACCCTGAACTTACCGTAAGCGGAGCCCCCTCGGACGCCCTCCAGTCCGGAACGTCCGTGACGCTCCAGATTTCCACAAAGTCGGACGGCACCCTCCGCGTAAAGGCAGACAAACCGGCCTTTGCCGGCGTAGAGGCCCTTGGAAACAACGAATACAAGGTATCCGTCCTGTCGGTAAATGACGTGAAGGTGAACGTGTCCATAAATCAGGATGCCACCAAAGAGTATACTGCGGCGGCCAAGGACATTGCCATCCAGGTAAAGGGAATGGGGGCAAGCGCCCTCCCCGGCGCCAACGATTCCGTATCCGGAACTGAGGTGACCTACTCGGAGACCACCGCTACCCTGGTGAATCCGGAAAGAGGCCTTTATGCCACCCACGAGGTGCACAAGGACTCCGAAAGCCCTATCGGGGCAGGAGACGTGAAAGCCCGCCGTACCACCGGCCACAGCCTCATGCTGCTGGAATTCTACCTCACGGACTACATCGGCAGCAACCTTTCCGCCAAATACGTCAAGCTGGTCCAGTCCAGCCTGGACGCCATCCGTGAAGGCGGCGCAAAGGCCATCGTCCGTTTCGCCTACACTCAGGACGAGAAGGCCGATGAGAAGGACGCCGAGGTGGACATCGTCCTCAAGCACGTGGAGCAGCTCAAGCCCACCCTGCAGAAATACGAGGACGTGATCTTCGTGCTCCAGGCAGGCTTCGTGGGCGTATGGGGTGAATGGTATTACACCAGCCACTTTGGCTTCAGCCCCAAGTCGGCAAATGACTACAAACCCCGCAAGCAGCTCACCGACGCCCTTCTGGATGCCCTTCCCGCATCGCGCCAGATTGAGCTTCGTACACCTACCTTCAAGATGAAGATGTACAACCTGTCCGTGAAAGACACCATCACTGCGGTAACCGCCCACGACGGTTCAGTTATTTCCCGCCTTGCCGGTCACAACGACTGCTTCGGCGCCGATAAGAACGACCGCGGCACCTTCGACGACGACAACGCCCGCCTGTTCTGGATGGCCGATACCCGCTACACCATCATGGGCGGCGAAACCTGCGCAGTGTCGGAGTACTGCCTGTGCGAGCAGACCCTCAAAGACCTGGCCGACTACCACTGGACTTATCTCCACGACGGTTACAACCAGGACGTGCTTTCCCGTTGGAAGACACAGGGCTGCTTCGATGAGATTGAGCGGAACCTTGGATACCGCCTTGTACTCCAGGACGTTCACTACGAGGCCGTAGAAGCCGGAAAGCCCTGCAAGGTTACCATCCGCTTCAACAACAAAGGCTATGCGGCTCCCATGAACCCCCGCGAGGCCTGGCTGGTCTGGAAAGGATCGGACGGAAAAATTGTCAGGAGCATGCTGGGTTACGATCCCCGTACCTGGCACAGCGGCTACAACTGCGTTGTCAGTTACTTCACACCCTCTACGGACAAGGGTAAGCTCTATCTGGAGCTCTCCGATCCCCTGCTCCCCGGCCGTGCAGACTACAGCATAGCCCTTGCAAACACCGGCGTGTTTGAATCCAAGACCGGTTACAACCTGCTGTTCGAAGTTCAATAATCAGGCTTATGAAGAGATTTACCAGCATACTACTGCTTGCCGCTCTTGCTTTTAGCTTCACTGCATGGTCCTGCGAACAGGATCCGGAGCCGGAGCAGAACAATGAGGAACAGCAGAAGCCGGAAGAGAACAACAATGGGCAGAACGGCAACACGGAGACGCCCACTGGCCCCCAGCCCGGAACCTACAAATTCGTTGCATCTCCGCTGAAGGGTACCTGGAAAGCCGGAGACCAGATTTACGTTCACGGTAACCTGGGAACTTCCGCGGAAATCGTCACCCTTGCGGCCGGAGACATCTCCGCCGACGGCAAGACCGCCACGGGCAATCTCAGCTCCGTTACGGAGGCTCCCTTCGACCCCGACGGCCTCTATGCCGCCTGGCCTGCGGAATCCGTATATCTTTACAAGGGCGTACTCAAGATCAAGACCACTTTCGAAAAGTGTGAAGACCTCCTTACCCAGGCTTATCTGAAGGACGATACTTTCACTTTCACGGATGTGTCTTCCATGATCTCGTTCTCCGTGGACGGAGATTATGACAACTGGGCAATCTGTTCTACAGACCGTGAGGGTATATGCATAACCCGTTTCGAGTCTGAATACAGTTCCCAGACCACCAAGTTCAATTACAAGCAGAACGACGGATATCCTTTCCGCTACGGCAGCATCGTTTCCGGCAAGGCTCAGATATACTTCCCAGGAGACTTCCCGTTTGCCAAAGGCTTCACCATTTACCTTGCCAAGGGAGATTCCTGGACTGCATCCTTTACATCGATCTATGGCAGGACCCTCAAGGTTGGAGAGAATCTGGATCTGGGCAACATCACAACATACCTTGAGGCCTACAATGGCCTTCCTCCAAGAATGCCCAGGCAGGGGGAACAGACAAAGTATACCGTCCAGTTCAATGAACTTTCAGGCGTACGCATCAGCGAAGACGGCACTTTCATCTGGGGTCTCGGTGACGACGGTGAACTTGGCCGCCTCACACTAACCGGAGAAGTCATTTCCCAGTATCACTGCGGCGGTGACGCGGAGGACGTTTCCATCAATACGGACACTCATGACCTTTTGCTTGGCATGGAGCCTGATGGCGTAGGCATCATAAAGGCGCCTGATTTCAACACCAGGTACTCCACCTTGATGTCTCTGGAAGCATGTGCAGGCTACGGCAATTCCGGCATCGAGGGCCTTACCTACTACAAGGAAGGAATGGTATTTGCCGGCGCCCAGTCCAATTCACACCTTTTCCTCTGTGACATCAATGCCAAAAAGGTACTGTGGGAAACCAAGCTTTACGACAAGAGCCGCGTGTCGGAGATTGCCGGCCTCAGCTACGATCCCCTTACCGGCTGGCTGTGGATCATAGACTCGGAAAACAAGAAGGTTTTTGTCTATGACATTGACCATTCCGTAGACGGAGAAGGCAAATATTCCGTGAGGATGGACTATCTTGGCGCCTATCCCGTTGCAGGATCGAATCCGGAATCCGTCTGCGTAGACCAGATCAACAAATGCATCTGGGTAGGAGACGACTACGGCGAGACTTCATACCTTTACCGGTACGAATTCCCCGATCTGGCCAATTTCAACAAATAGCCGTTTGCAACATGAATCAAGAGGCTGACTTAGTCAGCCTTTTTTTGTATATTTGTGGTAAATAGCCACACATATGAATAAGACACTAACCACACTGTTTGTTCTTCTGCCTCTGTTAGCCTGCGGGCACAAGACCGGAGATTTTCATGACCTCACCCCTACTCCTCCAATGGGATGGAACAGTTGGGACGCTTATGGCGTTACGGTAAATGAGCAGGAAATCAGGGATATAACAGATTATATGGCAGAAAAACTTCTGCCTCTGGGCTGGGAGTACGTGGTGATAGACGGAGCGTGGAATTCTCCCCTTACGGACAGCATCCCGCGCATAAAAGACGAATATGGACGGGAATATCCGGCCATCAACCGTTTCCCTTCATCGGCCAACTGGCAGGGATTCAAACCTCTTGCCGATTATGTCCACTCCAAAGGTATGAAGTTCGGCCTCCACAAGATGAGAGGCATCCCAAGGTGGATGGTGGAGCAGAAGGTTCCAATCAAGGGCGCTCCCGGAATAACCGCCGATATGATTGCATCGGATCGGAACCTATGCCAATGGAGCGACGGCTGCCTTACCGTAGAGGCATCCCGGCCGGGCGCACAGGAATACTACAACTCCATCTTTGAGCTTTATGCCCAGTGGGGCGTGGACTTTGTGAAGTACGACGACCTGTCGGCCCCCTACTACCACGACGACGAGGTGGAACTCATACGGAATGCCATCGAGGCCTGCGGCCGTCCTATGGTCCTGAGCACTTCACCGGGAGAAACTCCGGTGGAGGCCGCCGCGCATCTTAAGGCCCACGCCAATATGTGGCGCACAGTAAATGACGTATGGGACCACTGGTTCCAGATAGAGCATATCATGGAAGTCCACGAGAAATGGTATCCATATATCGGAGAAGGCTGCTGGCCGGACTGTGATATGCTTCCGCTTGGCAGACTGAACGTCAGAGGCTCCAACAATCCTCCAAGGCAGACAAGGCTTACTCCCGACGAGCAACTCTCTACAATGAGTTTCTTCTCCATAGTGCGTTCCCCGCTCATTTTTGGTGGCGACATCCTTTCTATGGATCCGGAAACTTTAAAGATGCTCACCAATGCCGATATTATCCGGATGAACCAGAATGGCAGCTCGCCCAGGCAACTTCGCCGGGACAAGGAGGAACTCGTAGTGGTTTCAGATGCTCCGGGCGGCGGCGTATACACGGCGGTGTTCAACTTGTCCAAAGAGCCCCGGGACATCACAGTATCCCTTGCGGACATAGGCCTTAGCGGGAAAGGAAAGGCCAAGGATCTATGGAGCGGGTATGAGTTCAAAATCTCCGGAGAAGTGAAACTGGAAGGGATTCCATCCCACGGCTGCAGGGTACTCAGAATCAAGTAAGAGATGAAAAGAAGGGACTTTCTAAAAGGATCGGCCGCCATTGCACTTGCGGCTGGATCAGCTCCCCTGGCAAAGGCGCTTGAGTTTCCGGAACAGACTCCGGCACCCAAGGCCCAGGAATCCGGCAGACTGATTGCATCGGCCCCGCTGCTTGAGAACTATGCAGAAACTTCCATGGGCGTTGCATTTGCCGTAAGCGCCCTGGCCAACGGCTATGTGCTGGTAGGAGAAAAACCGGACCTGAGTGATGCCAGGAAGGTCAAGTGCGGCGGCTACCGGCTCTGCGATATATCGGACAAGGTTATCCAGGTCCGTCTCACCGGCCTCAAGCCGGCCACCACCTATTATTACCGCATCGGGGCAGACCGCATCCACTACGGAGGCGGCTATGATATGAAAATCATCGGCAATGAGGAAGACCCTACAGTGTATTCATTCACCACTGCTGGAAAGAAGGCCCGTGCCCATTTCTGTGTAATCAATGACACCCACGTACAGTGGGATGTTTTCTCCAGGGCAATAGAAAAAGTGCAGCAGATTGCTCCGTCCTGCGTCATATGGAACGGAGATGCATCCAACACGGAAGAGACCATTGAGGCTCAGATGAAGATATTCCTGCAGCCGGAAATTGAGCGTACGGACTACGGCGCCCGCATTCCTTATTTCTTCTGTCCGGGCAACCACGACAACCGTGGTTGGGCAAACCGGCACCTGGAAAACGTGTGGATGTACCGGCAGCCGGAAGAGCGTCCCTCCCGGGATTGGGATCTGGGCAGGAACTTTGCCGTAAGGATGGGTGATGTGGCCCTCATCGGCCTTGATACCGCAGAGGACAAACTGGATTCAAACCCTGTATTTGCCGGGCTCTTCAACAGCGGCCCGTACAGGGAAGCCCAGACCGTATGGCTGAGGGATACGCTCAAACGGAAAGACATTTCATCGGCCCCATATCTGGTTGCGTTCTGTCATATCCCGCTTTTCGATCCCCGTCCGGACGAGAATCCCGGAGACATAGCTCCGGCGGACACCGCTCCCGGCTACAAGCACAACTGGGCTGCGTGGCAGAGAACCTGTTCCCGCCTCTGGGGCCCCATCCTTCAGAAAGCGGGCTGCCAGGTGCTCATAACAGCCCATCAGCACCGTTACCGCTTTGATCCGGCGTCGGACACCGGCCAGGGCTGGGCCCAGATAGTGGGCGGCGGATGCTCATTGAACGACAGCAGTTTCCCTACGGTCATAGAGGGAGAAGTCAAGGCGGGTGCCCTTCATATCACCGTGCACAACGCTTATAATGGAACTGTGTGCGGGGAGCATACATTCGGCCCGCGCCGCCATAAAAGATAATCGTCTACCTATTATGAAGTATATTGGCATTCTCTTTTTGTCGCTTCTGGTTTCTTGCAGGTGCGCCCCTGTAAAAGAAGGTGAGAACCCGGAGCCGGTCCCCGGGCCAGAGACGGAAGAATCAGCAGTATGGGCTATGGTAACTGATGGAGACCAGTTGCTGGACCCTAAGCAGTACAACAGGGTATTGTCCACCGCATCGGCAGGAGTCTATAAAGAGAGCCGCCTATGGCAGGGCAGCGCTTGGAAAAACGACCATGCGGGCAGCAGGTTGGACATACTCACCCTGGAAGAGGGCTTCCCGGGAGTCAGTATCAAGATATCCGATTTTGAAAGTGAAAACGGTGCCGTTATCTCCAAGGATAATGTATCGGCGGGATGGCTGCATGCAGTCCACTCCAAGTCGGAGGCCTACCCGAATATAGACTATGACATATATGACATAATCACCCGCAACACAACCATTGATTTTGAAGCGGGGAAACTGTATTCAGCCTGGGTGGACATTTATGTTCCCGAAAGTACTCCGGCAGGTATGTACAAGGGAGAATTGTCACTGGTATCTGGCGGCACTCCCCTGGTGGTCTTCAAGTACGAGCTTGAGGTATTCAACTTCACGCTGCCAGACCCGGAGGATTGGGAGACCTTCCTTGACCTGTGGGAAACGCCTTTCGCCTCCAACCGTTACTACTCCGGAAAGACAAATGTGGAGTATTTCAAATTCACTACGCCGGAAAGGCAGGATACCAATCCTTTCTCCCTGTATTATGTACGGCTGGATCCCAAGTATCAAGCAGGGCTGGAAAGCGAACTCGAACTATACCACAAGGCCGGCGGCAACGCAATAAGCGTACAGACGGTTGAAGGACCGGACAACAGCCGTTTGCCGTGTGCCACGCCATCTATGATAAAGTGGAAACTGAAGACGGACGGCACCTATGAGTGGGACTACACGGATATGGACTATTATGTGGAGCTCAACCTCAAGCACGGAATAAACAGGCAGATAGACCTGTTCTATCACACCGGAGTGGGTTGGGGCTTCGTATACCTTGACGAGGCAACCGGAGAGGTAACCAACAAACTAAGCGCACAGCCTTGGGAAGAACGCTGGAGAACAACAACGCACGCCTTCCTCACAGACCTTGCCGCCCATCTGGAAGAAAAGGGCTGGTTTGATATTGCCGTCCTTTATATGGACGAGCGTCTATACGACGTAACACTGGCGCTGGTGGAAGCGGCCGAAGGCATTACCAACTCCAAGGGGGTACAACTGAAGGTGGGCGGCGCCGTGAACGGCAAGGAAGTGGAGCCTTTGTATGACCGGATGTACGATGTATCAATCTGGGAAAATGCCCGGCCGTCAGATGCAAAATCCCTGGCCGAAAGCAGGAGGGCAAAAGGCCTTCAGACCACACTGTATTCCTGTGGCAGCGGAAAGATGTCGTCCACCAACCAGCCTGCAGAAGCGGCTTATGCCGTGTATGAGGCCAAGAAATACGGGATGGACGGAGTTATGCGCTGGGCCCTCAACAAGTATGACGAAGAGCCCATCTTCGGGACGCTCCATACAACTTGTTATCCCGGAGACTGCTATCTGATTTATCCGGACTTCAGGGATTCTCCGGATATGAAGGCACAGAGCACCCCGCGTTTCGAGAAGTTGTGTGAGGGAATGCGCAACACGGAAAAGCTGAACTGCATCAGGAAATCGCACCCGGAGTATGCCGCTGCCGCAGATGCCGCCATATCGTCACTCAAAAGCAGTATGGTAAAAGAAGCGGCCTCAATGCGTGAAAAAGTCCGCCTGCTTTCCCAGGCCATCCAGAACGGCGACCCCGCCCCGGCATTTTAATATTCCGGGCTTTCAAACAACTAAAGCAATCTGAGATGAAAAAAATAATTGTATTTGCTATTCTTTCTGTGGTTTGCACGTGCTGCTCGAAACAGTTCATTAAGGATGATGCTCAGAGAACGTTGTACATCACATCAAGCGAAGGTGCGTTCAATGGGGATAATACAGAAACGCTTCGTCCAAACGAAGCGTACGCATCTATAAACTATTTGTCAAAGAATAGCATATCGCTTTATATTTATTACTCATGGGGCGACCTTAATGTCATCATTATTGACATTCCCCGCATAGAAATTACTGGTTCGGCTAACAATTTCACAATTCTACAAAAAGGAGTTGGAGCCAAGTATACAATGTCTCTCGCTAAAATCAAGGAACAAGATATCACCGTAGATATCAGCGGACACTTTGCGAATAAAGGCAACAAGCAAGGAGAAATCGTGCCGCTTAGCTTCATCCTGACGCCATCGGACAACACAATCTGCCCCTGGTTGGAGATAAAGGAAGTGAGCCTGTCTCCGGTTAATCTTATTCCTGGAGGCGCTATTTCAGACTGGCCTGATTCGCAGATTCGGTTTAATAATAATCTGGATGTACAAATCACTCTAGAATCTGTGGGCTCAAGGAAAAAAGTCAAGGCAGGAGAATCCACTACAATGTATTTTTCTTCTCCCTACTATGCCTCTCTATCCTCTATTAAAACAGCTTTAACTGTCGAGGGAAAGAAATACGAATTATATTTCTTTGCTGGAGGACAGTATACTGAGGAAAAGCATATCGATTATCTATTTGTGAGCGGCCGTCCGGACACACACTGCTATACTGAATATACGATTGACATAAACCAGGATTCTCTCCCAAAATAGGAAAGCCGGGTATTGCTTATGTGTGGCAGTTTAGTTAAATTTGTATAAATATTGACTGACCACAATGAAAAACCGCTTTCTAGTATGTCTGCTGCTTATTGCTGCAGTTTCCTGCAATACCCGTCCGCAAGGGGAATATGCATTTGAGGATACTCCCTTCAGCGTGATTCCCTATCCTTCAAGCGTACAGCTACAGGAGGGATTCTATGAGCTCACCGGCGCTACCTTCTTTGTAGACAAGGCCTTTGGTGAAGAAGGCCTGGAGGTGGCAGGAGGGCTTGCATCCAGACTTAAAGAAGTCTCCGGATACAAGAGCAAAGTGAAATCTTCGGTGCCGGAACGTTTTGGCTCCGGAGTATGTTTTCTAAAGAGAGAACTCCCCGGAGAATCTTACAATCTTGAAATAGGAGAGAGCGGGGTTACGGTAACAGCATCCTGCAAAGCCGGTCTTTTCAATGCCGTACATACGCTTATGCAAATGCTTCCGGCGTCTTTTTTCAATCCTTCCACAACTGGTGCCCGTTACCGCGTGCAGTACGCCCGGATAGAAGACAGCCCCCGTTTCAAGTACCGTGGCGTCCTCATAGACAGCGGCCGCCATTTCTTCACTGCCGATGAAATAAAGCGCTGCCTGGACGTGATGGCCCTTTACAAGGTAAACCGCTTCCACTGGCACCTCACGGAAGACCAGGGCTGGCGCCTTGAAATAAAGAAATACCCCCGTCTCACGGAAGTTGGCTCCATCCGCAAGGAAACCCAGGTGGCCCACTGGAGAGACAGCCTGGACCATAAGGAATACGGCGGTTTCTATACGCAGGACCAGATACGTGATGTGGTAGCCTATGCCGCTGCGCGTGGCATCACCGTGATTCCGGAAGTGGACCTCCCTGGCCATATGCTGTCCGCCCTTGCATCATATCCTGAACTTGGATGTACCGGCGGCCCTTACGAGGTTGCTACCACCTGGGGCGTAAAGCCGGACGTGCTTTGCCCCGGCCAGGAAAAGACATTTGAATTCCTGGAGGATGTGCTCACGGAGGTGATGGACCTCTTCCCTAGCGAATTCATTAACATAGGCGGAGACGAATGCCCCAAGATACGCTGGAAAGAGTGCCCCCGCTGCCAGGCCCGCATCAAGGAACTGGGATTCACGGATCACGACGGTCACACTGCGGAGCAGTATCTCCAGAGCTATGTGACAAACCGTATCCAGAAGTTCCTCCTGGAGCACGGCCGCCGTATAATAGGCTGGGAAGAGATTCTTGAAGGAGACCTTGAGCCGGGCGCAACCATAATGTCCTGGCGCGGCATTGAGCCAGGCATAAGGGCTGCCGCTCGCGGCTTCGACGCCATTATGTCTCCGGGATATTATATGTACATAGACCGCTACAACTCTGAGGAGTGGGACCGTGAGCCGGTCTCAATAGGTGCGTGCCTGCCCACGGATCTGATGTATTCCTATGAGCCCTGTGAGGGCGTGGCTCCCGGTGCGGAGGATCATATCATAGGCGTCCAGGCAAACCTGTGGACGGAGTTTATCGGCACTCCGGAATATCTTGAATATATGCTGCTCCCCCGCCTTGCCGCCCTCAGCGAGGTCCAGTGGGAAGCCGTTGGTGCGCGTGACTGGGAACGCTTCCGCGCCGCCCTTGACCATAGCCGGGATATTTATGAGGCTATGGGATACACTTATTCCAAACACCCCTGGGGCATAATTGGAATGCCGGGTTATGAAAAGCCCGCACGCACCCCGGAAGAGCTCCAGGAGTACCTAAAAACCCGCAAGGGTCCCTGGGAAATGACTTATGAGGAAGGTAAAGAACTAATAATCAAATAAAACTATGTCAAGATCATTTATCGGCAAAGCCATTGTACTGGCAACTGCCACCCTGATGCTGGCTGCGTGCTGCGGCCACAAGGACAGGACCATACGCACAAAGGTCCCCGCCCGTCCCGCCGGACAGGAAGATGTAATAGGCCTCCGGGCGGAGCCCATAGACACCGTGCGCATAGGCATCGTGGGCCTTGGCGCCCGCGGTTCCTTTGCAGTCTACCGTTACACCAATGTGCCCTGGAGCAAGATAGTTGCCCTCTGCGACGTGCTCCCGGAAAAGGTGGAAAAATCCACCAAGTACCTTGTAGACAACGGATTCCCGGAGCCGGACGGCTATACCGGCCTTGAAGGCTACAAGGATCTCTGTGAACGCGAAGACATAGACCTTGTATACATCTGCACGGACTGGGTGCACCATACTCCCATTGCCCTCTATGCAATGGAGCACGGCAAGCACGTGGCCATTGAGGTCCCGGCCGCCACATCCCTTGAGGAGTGCTGGGCCCTTGTGAACACTGCGGAGAAAACCCGCCGTCACTGTATGATGCTGGAGAACTGCTGCTATGATTTCTTTGAGCTGAGCGCTCTCCAGATGGCCCGCGAAGGCGTATTCGGAGAAATCCTCCACGCAGAAGGATCATACTGCCACAATCTCTTTGACTATTGGAACGATTACTGGGAGAACTGGCGCCTGGACTTCAACTACCGCAACAGGGGCGATGTATATCCCACTCACGGCTTAGGTCCTATTGCCCAGGCCCTGAACATCCACCGCGGAGACCGCTTCAAGACCCTTGTGGCAGTGGATACCAAGAGCGCCAACGGCCAGGTAGCCTTTGAAAAGAAAAAGGCGGAAGGAAAATACTTCCAGGACGAGGATGCCAAGGATTTCCGCAACGGAGACATCACCTGCACCCTTATCCGCACGGAAAACGGGAAGTCGCTCCTTGTAGAGCACGATGTCCTCAATCCCCGCCCGTACAACCGTATGTATCAGCTTATCGGCACGTTGGGGTCCGCCGCCAAGTATCCTATAGAGCAGATTTCCCTGCGTCCGGAGCAGCTTGAAAAGGCCGGCATAGATTACAAGATCCACAACCAGCACGCTGCCCTTCCGGAAGAAGTGGTGAACACCCTCCGGGAAAAATATCCCACCCCTATCCTGGACGATGAACTTGAAGAAAAGGCCAAGAGGGTGGGCGGCCACGGCGGCATGGACTTCCTTATGGATTACCGCCTCATCTACTGCCTGCACTACGGCCTTCCCCTGGATATGGACGTATATGACCTTGCAGAATGGTGCTGTCTTGGAGAACTTGGCTCCATCTCCATGGACAACGGCTGCGCTCCGGTAGAGGTACCAGATTTCACCCGCGGCGGCTGGCAGAAGACGGACGGCTTCAAGTATGCCTTTGCCGACGGCACTATGCGATAAGAATTATCTAACCAACTAACCATATGAAAAAAAGATTATTCACGGCTTTTCTGGCGGTTGTAGCGGGCACTTTGCTTATGCAGGCCCAGAACCTCCGGGTTACAGGAACCGTCACGGAAGCCGCAACAGGAGAACCCCTGATTGGCGTCAGCGTTGCCATACAGGGAACCACACAGGGTGTTGTAACGGACCTGGACGGCCAATATGCCATTGATACGAAGGCCGATGCCGTCCTTCTGTTCGGATATCTTGGCTACACTACCGTAACGGAACGCGTCGGTGGCCGCAAAGTTATTAACGTAACGATGGAATCGGATATCAATACCCTGGATGCGGCCATCTCCATGGGTTATTCCAGCGTCCGTAAAACAGAGCTTTCCAGCGCAGTTTCCACCGTACAGGGAGAAAAACTCCGTGACGTCTCATCCAATGATATCGGCACAATGCTCCAGGGCCGTGTGGCCGGTCTGGAAGTGTACACCGCTTCCGGCAACCCTAACAGCGGCTCCACCATCCGCATCCGCGGTACCGGCTCCATATCGGCCAGCAGCAGCCCTCTGTACGTTGTAGACGGCGTAGTAGGCGGCACTTTCAATCCGAATGACGTGGAGACCGTCACCGTCCTCAAGGATGCAGGTGCAACCGGTATTTACGGAGCTTCCGGTTCCGGCGGTGTCATTGTGGTCACCACCAAGCAAGCCAAGAGGGGGCAGGACAGCCAGGTGGAGGTCCGTCTCCAGTCCGGCTTGGAGCAAATTGCCCTGGGCCGCTTCAGCATGATGAACTCCCAGGAGCTCTACGACTACTCCAAGATGTTCATGAGCAAGGGCTCCCAGAAGCAGCTGGACGTCCAGAAAGTGCTTGAAACGGACACCGACTGGATCAAGGAGGCCACTCAGCCAGGCCTCAAGCAGGACTACTACGTGTCCGCTTCCGGCAGCCAGGGTAAGCTCACCTATCTTGCCAGTCTGGACTACTTCGACAACGACGGCATCGTAAAACAGACACGCTTCCGCCAGGTGTCGGGGCGCGTCAACGTGGGAGCGGAGATCCTTCCCCGCGTAACCCTCAACATACGTATGAACTACGACAGGTCCTGGAGCCTCAACCGCGGCGCCCTGAGCCTGCAGCAGATGCCCTGGGACAATCCCTATGACGAGAACACCGGAGAAATCCTCTTCGTAAACAGCTCCACCCGTTCGGACAACGGCAAATCCTGGTGGGGCCGCGATGTATCCAACCCGTTCTGGAGCCAGAAAATGAACTCCGGCAGCGGAGGCGGCAGTTTCTTCAGTACCAACGTGCTCCTCACCTGGAACATTACGGATTACCTTACATTCCAGACCACAAACACCTACGGAGAAAGCAACTACCAGAGCGAGAGCGTCATTACTCCTGAGGCCAAGAACTCCAGTTTCACTGAAGGTTATGCCTCGGAAGACACCAGCTGGGGCCGCAGCTTCGGCACCACCAACGTCCTCCGTTACTCCCAGACTTTTGACGGCAAGCACAGTGTATCCGGCCTCCTGGGTTGGGAATGGGGCACCAGCTATGACCGCGGCCTTGGCGCCAGCGGTACCGGCATTGCCAACGGCATCAGGGTCCTGAGTTCCCTGAATCCCTATGAAATCAGCAGCTACTGGACAGAGGCGGAAAGCTGGTCGGCGTTCGGCCAGGCAATGTACAGCTATATGGAGAAATACGTAGTCAGTGCAACTCTCAGGGCCGATGCCTCCTCCGTCTTCGCCCCCGGCAACCGGGTGGGTTATTTCCCTTCCGTCTCCGCGTCCTGGCTCATCTCCAACGAGGATTTCATGAAGAATCAGAACCTCATCTCCTTCCTCAAGCTAAGGACCAGTTTCGGTACCACTGGCAACTCCGGAATCGGTAACTACCGTTTCTACGACACCTACTCTTTCAGCAAGGCCTATTCCTATGAGGAGAAAGCCGGCGGCGTCCCCCAGACCAACGGAAACCCTGATCTCAAGTGGGAAACCGCGGTCAAGTTCAACGTGGGCGCGGATGTGTCCTTCAAGAACTTCCTCACAGCCACAATAGATGTGTACAGGAACCAGAACAGGGACCTCCTCCTCAACAACCCCAACATCTCCTACACTTCCGGTTTCACCGGCCGTCTGGAGAATATTGGCGTCATCCAGAACACCGGTATAGAGCTGTCCCTCACTTCCAACAATATCGTGAAGCGCAATATGCGGTGGACTACCACATTCAACATTGGCCACAACAGGAATGTGGTAAAGCAGTTGGCCAACGACGAGCCCCTGTTTGCCGGCACCACCACTGTAAAGCAGATATACAAGCCCGGTGAACCCATGTTCAGCTGGTATATGCCCAAGTGGGTCGGGGTGGATCCTGAAACCGGTGACCCTCTGTGGGAGCACTTCATAACCGAGGCCGAGCTGGAACAGGGAGTGTATGACCCCGCCGTGTACAAGGTTGGGGACACCGTTCCTTCCAGCGCCCTCAACTTCAGTGATTCCCAGATTGTTGGCTGCGCCCAACCGGACTTCTCCGGCGGTCTCATCAACGACTTCCAGTGGGGCAACTTTGACGCAAGCCTCAACCTCACGTTCCAGGTGGGTAACGAAGTTTACAACTACACCCGTATTACCCTGGATGCCGACGGTGCATACCCCAGCTTCAACTCAATGTCCCTCAATAACGGACTGGGCTGGGTAAGATGGGATCCGGAAGACGAGAGCACCCACTCCATCGCAACCCACCCCAAACCCAAGCTTAACGGTAACAAGAACGCAAACGGTGCCACATCCCGCTATCTGGAAGACGGCAGCTACCTGCGTATCAAGAACCTCACCCTGGGATATACCCTGCCGGCCAATGTTCTGAAGAGGATCCAGATGAAGGACCTCAGGGTATTCCTCTCCTGCGACAACCTGTACACGTTCACCAAGTTCTCGGGAGTGGATCCAGAAGTGAACATCTCCGGCAACACGGAATCCAACCCTCCTGCCGGTACGTACAACAGCAATTATCCCAAGTACCATTTCTATTCCCTTGGCGTTAACGTGAAATTCTAGAGCTATGAAAAAGAGCATCATCATACTTACAGTTCTGGCCCTCATGGCCACGTCCTGCAAGCTGGACAAGTTCCCGCACGACCAGGTATCTGCAGAGAGTATGCAAAACGTGGAGAACGCCATTGCCGCAACCATAGGCAACTACGCACTCTTCAAGGCTACTCCGGGATATGCAGGTGATATCTTTGTGCGCCACAACCAGCAGCTGCACGAGTTCAAGAGCGACAATATCCTCATGTCCGGAAAGAGCACGGATGCACTCTTCCTGAGTGCCACTTTCCAGGATTCGGAGGTGGACGACAATACCAAGGTCTACTGGGCCCAGGGTTATCGTATCTGCTACTCAACAAGTAACGTAATCAATGTTATTCAGGACGATGATCCCGATCCCGTCCTCCGTCACATCAAAGGTGAGAACCTTTTCCTCCGCGCCATAGCCCACATGCTTATGAGCGAAGTATTCTCGCAGCCTTATTCCTTCGGTCGCGACAATCCCGGCATCGTGATACGTACCTCCCCCATGACATCCACCCCTGTACGCGCCACTGTTGGAGAGGTGTTCGACCAGATTGAGGCCGACCTTCTCAAGGCCATCGAGCTTATGACGGGCGGCTCTCGCCGTGGAGACAACGGCTATGCCGACGTAAACTCGGCCAAAGCCCTTCTTGCACGCGTATACCTTCACGAGGAGCGTTGGGACGACTGCATAAGCATCTGTGACGACCTCCTTTCCGGCGGCAACCACCTTGATCCGGACTATGAGCATCTGTTCCAGTTTACCCGCACCAGCGAGGAAGTGCTCTGGTGCATTGCAAACGCCATGACGGCCGACGATTACACCGGCGGCAAACAGGTTGGCCAGATGCATTACTCCCAGGGTGAAAACGGCCTTGCAGGTTCTCCCGGCCAGCAGGGCTGGGGAGAGATTTATTACTCCCAGCCGCTTCTGGACCTGATGGAACGCTATCCAAACGACCTTCGTCTCAAGACCATGCGCGAGAAATACAATCCCAATCCCGCCAAGAAGATGATCTACTGGCCCGTGGACAGCGGCCAGGGCACCCTGGAAAACACCATAGACACCGCTCCCGTGAATAACGGTGACGGCACCTGGACCGCAAAGGACGACAACGGTAAGTCACACATCATCAAACAGAAGAACGTGAACACATATCCCCGCTGGTACTTTGAGGACGGCGGCCAGGATGTGTTTGTATCGGTTACTGATTCCTCTGGCTGCCGTCTTCCGGACGACCGCTATCCCATCAACTACTGCAAGAAAATGGTACATCAGGAAGGTAATGTCACGGACTATGCACTCCAGTCATCTCCGGCGATGCTCCGCTATGCAGAGGTTATCCTGAACAGGGCTGAGGCATACGCCCACAAGGACGAAGTTGACAAAGCCCTGGCCGATGTGAATACCATCCGTCACCGTGCAGGCCTCACCGGCGCGGCGGATTTCACTTCCGCCAACATGGCGGAGCGCGGATACAGCAGCGTCATTGACGTGGTCCTGGACGAGCGCCGTATGGAGCTTTGCTTCGAAGGCTTCCGTACCCTGGACCTCCAGCGCAACAAGAAACAGCTGGACCGCCGCTATGCCGGCATGCAGCCCAACGCGGTGTACGAGTACAATGACCCCAGGATTATCTACCGTATTCCCCAGGTGGAAATCAATGCTTCCGGTCTTGAACAGAACCCCCGCTAAGCCATGAGGTTCAAGTCTTTAATCGCAGCAGCAGGCACGTGCCTGCTGCTGGCGTTATCCTGCAAGCCCAAGGACCTGGTCATTTCCCTCCAGCCCGGTGAAAAGGTATGGGCGGGCAAAGTTGCCAATGGCATAGACCTTCCCGTGGAAGACACCCTGGTCATTGACATACACAACAACTTTGGCAACCAGCTTACTCCCCTTCTGATGACAAGTGCGGGCCGATATATCTGGAGCGAAGAGCCCTTCACGGCAACGGTTACAGCCGACAAGATTGTCATCACGGACAACGAGGCCCCGGTTGAGACTGGCATAGTGGGAGAGACCCTCCAGGATGCATATCACTACTGCATGGCCAGGTTCTTCCCTCCCGAGGGCCTTCCTCCCAGGGAATTCTTTGAAGTGCCTCAGTACAATACCTGGATAGAATTCCAATACAACCAGAACCAGGCCGGCATACTTGAATATGCACGTAACATAGTCAAGAACGGGTTCAAGCCCGGCATACTTATGCTGGACGACACCTGGATGGAAGACTACGGCAAGTGGGTGTTCCACCCGGGCCGCTTCCCGGATCCAAAGGCCATGTGCGATGAGCTCCACAAGATGGGCTTCAAGATTATGGTGTGGATTGTCCCCTTCGTGAGCCTTGACCAGTACCTGCTTTGCGAGGAAATCCATAAGGTGCCCGGCAACGGATTCATCCAGCGGAAGGACGGCGGAGACTATCCTTTTTGGTGGTGGAACGGCATTTCCGGAGTCATAGATTTCTCGGACCCCGCATCAATAGCCTGGCTTGAGGGGAAACTGGATTACCTGATGGAAGAGTATGGCGTGGACGGCTTCAAGTTTGACGCCGGAGACCTTGACGCCTGGCCGGAACCCGCAGAAAGCGTGAACAAAGGCGGATACTCCCCCCAGCAGCTATGCTATGCCTGGGCGCAGCTTTGCCAGAAATACAAGTACAATGAGCTACGCGCATGCTGGAAACTGGGCGGAAAGCCCTACGTGCAACGCCTTCACGACAAAGGTCACCACTTTGGCGCCCTGCAGCGTCTTATCCCGGAGATGATGATTACCAACCTCTTCGGATGGTGGTATGCTGCTCCGGATATGATTGGCGGCGGCAGCTTCGCCTCCTTCCTTCCCGGATGTGAGATTAACCAGGACCTGATAGTCAGAAGCGCCCAGGTGCATGCCATGATGCCTATGATGCAGTTCAGCGTGGCTCCATGGAGAGTATTGGACAAGGAACACCTGGACGCTGTAAAGAAGGCAGTGGCCATACGCGATGAACTCCTTCCCACCATCGTACGCCTTATGGAAAAAGCATCCACGGACGGAGAGCCCGTTGTTACTCCAATGGAATACTGGTTCCCCGGGCAGGGCTATGCCAGCATCAAGGACCAGTATATGCTTGGCAAGGATATGCTAGTGGCCCCCATGGTGGATGAAGGCTATTCCCGCAAGGTGGTGCTCCCTGAAGGCAGCTGGAAAGCAGATGACGGAACCCTTTACCAGGGTCCCGCCACAATCACAATAGACGTTCCGCTTAACCGGATTCCCCGGTTCACGCGGTAGGCCTTATTTTGCCGTGAACTCCGCCAGGCGGTTGTAGCCGGTGGAATCGTCCCACACATCCTTGTTGGCAAAGCGCACGCTGTAGCGCGGATCCTTGCAAAGGTGGCTGGACTCGTCTGGCAAAGCAATATACACGGTGTATTTAGCACCGGAACTGAGACTCTCCGGCATACGGAGAGTTTCTGTATGTACGTAGGTGTTGCAGCCCTCCCAGATACGGGGATCCACCGGGGATGTGAAAACATACTCCTCCGAGGGGTTGTCGCTGCGCCTTACTACAAACTGCAGCGGACGAGGGTTGATAAGGGATGCAAATCCGTAATTGGTGAGGCATATCTTGAGCGTGAAATCCTTGCCGGCGGCAAAACTGCCTTCCGTAGCCAGGCCGTTCAGGACAAAACGGTAGCCCACCCTTGCAACTATGTCCTCCTTGCATCCTCCGTCTTCCCAATGGCCGGAAAGCTTTCCGGGACTGAGGTAGGACCAGTGGTAGTCCTTGAGCTGCTGATATGCGTTTACGCAGCCACAGAGATTGGGGTCGTCTGCAATGCAGTTTTCCCCACCCATACTCATGAAGCGGCTGTCCTGGAGCCAGAACTTGCGGTCCACATTGCTTGCGAAAGTGCCGCAGTCGTTGCCGTTTGTAAGGAAGCAGTCATTGTGCGCTGCAAGACGTGAATGTACGCTGCCGTTGAAGGCCGTTTCCCTGGTAAGGGTGTCCTTGATGGTAAACTTGTACATGTCCATGGAATGCTTTGGCGTACGAATGGCCACCTGGCGCGATGCCGGAAGGGCATCCAGAAGGGCGTCAACCACCATTCGGTCTTCCACGTCACCCTTCACGTTGGAACGGAAAGCCCATTCCCCGTATGTGCCGATAAAGCCTGCCTGCACAACATAGATAATGTCGTAGTACTCCTGAAGGATGGGTTTAAGCTGCTTGATGTGCCTCAGTATCCAGCCCACGGGAGGTTCCTGCTCCCCTACGTTGGAATTCCAGCTGTAGCCGTGCCTCAGAACCAGCTTGGTGCCGGCCTGGCGGACGTTCTCAAATTCCTGACGAATGGTCTTGAGCACAGACTCCGGCAGGTCTTCGTACAGATAGTCCATAAAGTACAGGCCCATATAATTGAGCGTGCAGTTTGAATTCCTGGCCGATGTGAGGTTATCCACCGTATGCGGAGTAGGAGGGGCGTCCTTGCGGAAGTGAAGCTCCCTGGCAGAGTATGCGCCTCTTTCCGGATTGCAGAAATTGCCCGGCAGATATTCATAGGAGAATTCGTAAGTGAAGGGCGGCACGGGTGCCTTGTATGCATCTACCACATCTACCTGCTTCTTAACGCGGGCAGAGTCCAGCCACACGGTCTTCCCCTGGAGCTTTCCGTCACCGGCGCCGTTATCCGGACCATTCTGCGTGCAGGAAAAAATGCCAAGAAAGGCAATCATCAAAAAGTGAATCCTTCTCATAGCTTAATCAAAATCTGTTCGTATATTCTGAGGTAATCCGCTGGCTGTGACTTCCGAGTCCGGAAGATAATACACAAAGCGGGTGTCGTTGTAGGCGTACGTCCTATAGGGATGACGGCCGGCATAGCGGCGGTCTACGTCTTTCTTGTTGCGGCGGAGGTCATATGGACGGAAGCCTTCGAAGCACAGCTCCATGCGGCGTTCGTCCAGAACCACGTCCAGAACATTGCTGTAGCCACGCTCCGCCATGTTCCCGGAAGTGAAATCCGCGGCTCCGGTGAGGCCTGCGCGGTGACGGATGACATTTACATCGGCAAGGGCGTGGGACACATCGTCCAGATGCGCGTACGCTTCAGCCCTGTCAAGGATAAGCTCTCCCCAACGTACATAGGCGGGAGAACCCATATTGTTTTCAACTCCGCCCTGACAGGAATACTTTTTCATATAGTTCAGAGGATACATATCTCCGCCGGTGCCGGTACGGCAGCCCATTGAGTCGCAAACAGAGACATACTGCTTCTGCCCGTCCAGCATGATGTAAGTTCGGGGATATGTGTTTACAATCTCTGTTTCAACCACATGGGCCGCTCCGTTTGCATCCTTGCAGGTGTATTTTCCGCTCACAGCATCATATGTAGGGGTACGGTCTATGTAATTCTCTGCATATCCGTCCTCGTGAAGGACTGGCCAGTAAACCATCTTCTTGCCGGTTGTGGAGGCGTGACGTGCCACGTGCTGGGTAAGGTAACGCTTGTCGGCGGGATAGCGGTTGAAAAGGTCCATAAGGGGCTGGCTCCAGTAGAGCTCCGCCCAGCCGGTACCGTCTCCGGGGTCTCCTGAAGAGTACCACATGCTGCCCATCATTCCCTGAGCGCCGGGATAGTCACTGGGCGCGTCCTCAACGGCAACGCACCAGAGCACTTCCGGTGACTGGCGGGAGAACTGGAAAAGATTGCTGTAATCCGGGTCCAGCATAGAATCCGGGGAGGCACCTCCAAGCATACCGTCAATAACGTCTATGCAGTCCTGCCAGCGCTCCTCATACAGGTACAGGCGGGCAAGAAGGCCCTGGGCGGCAGCCTTGCGGATATATCCGTTGTCTTTTCCCAGCAGAGGCTCATTGCCGCTCACATCCTTGACGTCCATACACTGGATGGCATCAAGAAGGTCTCTTTCCACCTGGTTATAAACCTCGCCCACCGTGGAACGCACAACCGGATCTTCCGAATTGGTGCGTATCACAACGCCTATGGCGCCTGGATCCCAACTGTATGGAGTTGCAAATATCTGTATGAGGTTCATGTGACTCAAGGCCCTCATGAACAGATTTTCGCCCTTTATGTGCAAAAGCTTTACATCCTGGGTGTCTTCCGGGATAGAGTTAATTACCACGGATGTGGCAAAGTTTATCTTATAGGAGATGAACCAGAAATAGTCTATGTTGGTGTCCGACGACACATCTACCATGGTGGCGTCGTTGAACAGCGGATCTGTGGTTTTGCCGGACATCAGTACATTATCTCCCTTGAGCTCTGCAAGCTGCTGATAATGCCGGATATAGGTGTTTCCCACTGTATTGAATCCGGAAAAATTAATCCAGCTCTTGAACAGGGAATAATTGCCGATGGTGGCCGATGCGGCGTTTTCCGGCGTAGCCATTGACTTGGAAGAGACGGCGTCGTTGGGGAAGTAGTCCATCTTGCAGGAGATGGCGGCAAGAGCTGCAAAACAAATAATGATATACTTTTTCATAGCTCTTAGAATATAAGGTTGACGCCGGCCAGGAATATCCTGCTGACGGGGTAGTTGTTGTTGTATGTACCTGCCGGATAGGTATCTCCAAGGCCGCAGGTGAGGTTCACTTCAGGGTCCATCCCGGAGAAGCGGGAGTATGTCCACAGATTGTCGGCCGAAATGA